>Ga0209026_1000384_pt1 | contig 40186 bp, 39 predicted proteins | sample AraplaCL_Col_mCL_FD_184262 | JGI IMG/M metagenome (GOLD analysis project Ga0209026, IMG submission 184262) | Arabidopsis root microbial communities from the University of North Carolina, USA - plate scrape CL_Col_mCL (SPAdes) (version 2) | ecosystem: Host-associated > Plants > Roots >... | reverse complement strand
AGCAGCCGATCCTGCTGCTCACCCGCATGAACGCCGGCCACGGCATCGGCGCACCGTTCTCGCAGCGCGTGGGCAACACCGCGCTGATGCTGACGTTCTTCGCGCAGGAGCTGGGCTTGCCGACGGCACCTTGACGGTATTGCCCGCCCCGTCGCGCCTGCGGCATGCTGGCGCGATGCGCGGTGCGGGGGCGCCGGCGTACCGAGGGGAAGCTCGATGAAGACTGCGATGATCTGCGCCGGTTTGCTGGCGCTGGCTTGCGCGTGGCCGGCGCGTGCTGCCGATGTGCGCGAGCAGACGTATTCGGTAGGGGCGGATGTGGATGCGCAGGGCCGAGTCGTCGCTACGCAGTTCGAGGACGGCGTGTCGGCATCGGTGACAAAATTGCTCGCAGCGGCCGCGCAGCAGTGGCGCTTTGTTCCGGCCAAGGTCGATGGCCAAGCCGTGCCTGCGCATACCTTCATTTCGGCGAAGCTGCGGGCCATGCCGAATGCACAGGGCAGCTACAACCTGCGCATCAGTTATGCGGGCAATGGCCCACGCCTGGACCGCCAGAGTGTGAAACCGTTCTACCCGACAGATGCGATCCGCATGCGTCAGTCGGCCTTCGTGCTGCTGGATGTCACGGTGCAGCCCGACGGCAGTCTTACCGATGCCAAGGTCACCAGCCAGTTCGAGAACTGGCCTGTGCTGCCTTCGTTCAAGCAATCCGTGCTGGCGTGGGCGAAGCAGTGGCGGGCCGTGCCCGAGCAGGTGAACGGACATGCGGTGGCTACGCATATGCGCGTGCCGGTCAGCTTCATGCTCGACCCGCCCACGTTCACGCATCAGCAGCTCCAGATGTTGCGCGCCTACGCACGCAAGGAGAAAGCGGCGAACGAGGCTCCGGGCATCCCCTTGCCTTCGGAGCAGGAAGTGGCACTGGACAGCCCGCTGCAACCGCAGTCGGTCGCCTCCGTTGCGGATGCACCCTGACCCCTGTCCGTTTGTGCAATCGAGATCAGGTCGGGGCCTTCAAGCCGACATGGGCACTGCGCGTCAGCGCACGCGGAACTCGCGCCGGTACAGCGACGGCGTGGTGTGCAGCGCGGCGCCGAAGTGCTGGCGCATGGACAGTGCCGTGCCGAAGCCGGCGCATTCGGCGATGCGTTCGATCGGCTGCGCGGTGGTTTCCAGCAGCCGCTGCGCCAGCGCCAGCCGCTGTGTCAGCAGCCACTGGCCCACGGTGGTGCCGGTGTGCTGGCGGAAGTGGCGGGTGAAGCTGCGCCGGCTCATCGCGGCGCGCGCGGCCAGCGAGTCGAGGCTGTGCGCGGCGTCGAGGTGGCGCGCGGCCCAGTCCAGCGTCTTGGTCAGCGGCGTGTCGCGCGCGGTGGCCAGCACCGGCTGCTCGATGTATTGCGCCTGGCTGCCCTGCCGGTGCGGCGGCACCACCAGGGTGCGCGCCATGCGGTTCGCCGCTTCCGCGCCCAGGCGCTGGCGCAGCACGTGCAGGCAGCAGTCGATGCCGGCGGCGGTGCCGGCCGAGGTGAGCACGTCGCCCTCGTCCACGTACAGCACGTCCGGATCGAGCCGCACCTGCGGGTAGCACGCGGCGAAGCGCGCGGCCCAACGCCAGTGCGTGGTGGCGCGGCGGCCGTCGAGCAGGCCGGCCTCGGCCAGCACGAAGGCGCCCACGCACAAGCCCACGATCAGCGCGCCGCGCGCGTGCGCCCGCCGCAGCGCGGCCAGCAGCGGCGCGGGCGGCGCTTCGTGCGGATCGCGCCACGACGGCACCACCACGATGTCGGCCCAGGCCAGCGCGCGCAGGCTGTGTTTGGCCACGATGCCGAAGCCGGCCTGGCTGCGCAGTTCGCCCGGCTCGGCTGCGCACACGCGCAGTTCGAACGGCGGCGCCGCGCCGTCGGAGGTTTCGCCGAACACCGCACACGGCACCGACAGGTGGAATGGCCGGATGCCGTCGAACGCCACCACCGCCACGCGCTGCTTCGTCGTCATGTGGATGCCCTCGACCAGTGTGGCCCGATTCTAACCAAAGCTGGCATTCGGGCCACTGCCGCCGGATCGGGCGGGCGCGGATCATGGCGGCACCGGGACGAACCGTCCCCTGCCTTCGAGGAAGAGCCGCCATGACCGAAGTCCAGCAACCGCGCCGCGCCCTCGTCGTGGTCGACGTGCAGAACGAATACGAGAGCGGCGGCCTGCGCATCACGTATCCGCCGGTCGCCGATTCGTTGCGCCGTATCGGTGAAGCGATGGACGCCGCCCGTGCCGCCGGCATCCCGGTGATCGTGGTGCAGCAGATGGCACCCGCCGATGCTCCGCTGTTTGCCGAAGGCACGCATGGCTGGCAATTGCACGAGGTGGTCGCCGGCCGGCCGCGCCAGCACTTCGTGCAGAAGAAGCTGCCCAGCGCGTTCGCGGGCACCGATCTCGCCGCGTGGCTGGTCGCGCACGGCATCGACACGCTCGCCGTGGCCGGCTACATGACCCACAACTGCAACGACACCACGATCAAGCACGCCTTCGATGCGGGGCTGGCGGTGGAATTCCTGATGGACGCCTCCGGCAGCGTGCCCTATGCGAACCGTGCCGGCAGCGCCACGGCGGAGGAGATCCACCGCGTGTTCGCGGTGGTGGAGCAGTCGCGCTACGCCGCGGTGGTGACGACCGACGAATGGATCGGCCACCTCGCCGCAGGCACCGTACCGGAGCGCGACACCATCCACGCTTCGCACCAGCGGGCGCTGGCGCAGCTGGCCGTGGCGGCCTGAGGCGGGGAAGCGGAGATCGCAGGCTCGGCAGGCGCTAAGCTGTGCGTCTTTCCGCCGCGATCTCCACCATGTCCGAGCTGCTCCCCGCCATCGAACACGAAACCGCCGCCAGCCCCCGCTACAGCGTGATCTGGCTGCACGGCCTGGGCGCAGATGGCCACGACTTCGCGCCTATCGTGCCGGAGCTGGTGGCGGCGGACTGGCCGGCGCTGCGTTTCGTGTTTCCGCATGCGCCGGTGCGGCCGGTGACGGTGAACGGCGGGATGCCGATGCGCGCCTGGTACGACATCGTCGGCTTCGACTTGCTGGCGCAGCAGGACGAGGCGGGCATCCGCGCCTCGATCGCCGCCACCGAGGCGCTGATCGCGCGCGAGAACGCGCGCGGCGTGCCGAACGAGCGGATCTTCCTCGCCGGCTTCTCGCAGGGCGGCGCGATCGCGCTGGCCGCGGGCCTGCGCCATGCATCGCGGTTGGCTGGCATCGTGGCGCTGTCCACCTACCTGCCGATCGCCGACACGCTGGCCGCCGAGCGCAGCGCGGCGAACGCGGCGGTGCCAATCTTCCAGGCGCACGGCAGCTTCGATCCGGTGGTGGTCCCGCCGCGCGGCACTGCCAGCCGCGACCTGCTGCAAGGCCTGGGCTATCGCGTGGACTGGCACAGCTATCCGATGGCGCACGCGGTCTGCGCCGAGGAAATCGCCGACCTGCGCCGCTGGCTGGGCGCGAGATTGGGCTGAACTGGCGCGACGCTGCGGCATACTGCGCGCATGCGCGAGCCCTTCTTTCGCCACCCCGACGAACCCAGCCCGCTGCCGGACTTCTGCAGCCTGCCGGTGCTGTTCACCCTGCTGGTGACCGGCGCGCTGGCTGCGACGGTGGTGTGGCTGGCCGCGGGCGACCATCGCGACCTCTCCGGCTACAGCGTGGGCATCCTGTTCGTGACCTGGCTGGCGCTGGTGATCGGCGTGGTGCTGTGCCTGCTGCGCACGTGGCTGCAACGGCTGCCGGGACACCTGCCCTACCTTGCCGCGTGGTTGCTGATGATGCCGATCGTGGGCGCGGCGAGCTGGATGGCGCACGGGCTGGACGAGGCGCTCCAGATGGGCCTGCTGCGCGACGGCGCGGCGGCCTTCGTGCGCGACAACGTGCTGATCGCGGCCCTGCTCGGCGCGGCCATCCTGCGCTACTTCTACGTGGCCGCGCAGTGGCGGCTGCGCCTCGCCGCGGTGAGCCGGGCGCAGGTGGAGGCGTTGCAGGCGCGCATCCGCCCGCACTTCCTGTTCAACAGCATGAACACCGTGGCGGCGCTGATCCCGCTCGACCCGGCGGCGGCCGAACGCACGGTGGAGGACCTGGCCGAGCTGTTCCGCGCCGCACTGGGCCAGCACGAGGGCCTGGACGAACGGGGCGACGGCACGTTGGGCGAGGAACTGGCCCTGCTCGACCGCTACCTCGCGATCGAGCAGCTGCGCCTGGGCGAACGCCTGCGCGTCGAGCGCGCACTGGACGACCTGCCGCAGGCGTTCCCGCTGCCGCGCCTGCTGTTGCAGCCGCTGGTGGAGAACGCGGTGCGCCACGGCATCCAGCCGCTGCGCGAAGGCGGCACGGTGACGTTGCGCGGGCGGCGCGACGGCGCAGCCATCGTGATCGAGATCGCCAACCCGTTGTCGTCCGCGCCCGCCCGCAGCGGCAACGGCCATGGCCTGGACAACGTGCGCCGGCGCGTGGCGTTCCGCTACGGCCCGCGCGCCGCGGTGCAGGCGGGGGCGCAGGGCGAGCGCTACGTGGTGAGCCTGCGGCTGCCGTTCGAGACGAAGGGGAATGACGATGCGCGTGCTGATCGTCGATGACGAACCGCTGGCGCGCATGCGCCTCGCCACGCTGCTGGGCGAGTGCGAAGGCGCCGAGCTGGCCGGCAGCGTGGGTGACGGCGAGGCCGCGCTTGCCGCGCTCGCCGAACTGCAGCCCGACCTGCTGCTGCTCGACATCAACATGCCTGGCCTCGACGGCCTGGCGCTGGCCGCGCGGCTGGCCGGACGCGCGCGGCCGCAGGTGGTGTTCTGCACCGCCTACGAGAACCACGCGCTGCACGCCTTCGAGCTGGACGCGGTGGATTACCTGCTGAAGCCGGTGCGGCTGGAACGCCTGCGCGGGGCGCTGCAGCGCGCGCGCAAGCGACTGGCGGACGCGCCGCGTGCCGCCACCGCGTGGCTGCACGCGCGCGTGCGCGACGAGCAGGTGCGCGTGGCGCTGGACGAGGTGATCTGCCTGCTCGCCGAGGAGAAGTACGTGTGCGTGCGGCACACCGGCGGCGAGCTGCTGATCGACGAATCGCTGCGCCAGCTGGAGGAGGCCTACCCCGAGCAGCTGATCCGCCTGCACCGCAACTGCCTGGTGCCGCCCGCCCGCCTGCTGGGCCTGAAACCGCTGTCCGACGGCCGCGTGCTGGCGCGCCTCGCCGGCACCGACTTCAGCCCCGAGGTGAGCCGGCGCAACCTGCCGGCGCTGCGCAAGCTGCTCAGGATGGGGTGAACGCTGGTTGCGCGGCGCGTCGATTCGTCGCTGCCTGCGCAGCCATCGCTGCATCGGCGACAATGACGCACAAGCCAGACCGTGGAGCCCGCATGACCCCGAACACCTTGCGCATCGCCACCCGCAAGAGCGCGCTCGCGCTGTGGCAGGCCGAGCACGTGGCGGCGCTGCTGCGTGCGGCGCATCCGGGGCTGGCGGTGGAGCTGGTGCCGCTGTCCACCCGCGGCGACGAGATCCTCGACCAGCCGCTGGCGACGATCGGCGGCAAGGGGCTGTTCCTGAAGGAGCTGGAGGTGGCGATGCTGGAAGGCCGCGCCGACCTCGCCGTGCATTCGCTGAAGGATGTGCCGGCGGAGCTGGAGCCGGGTTTCGCGCTGCCGGCGATCCTGCCGCGCGCGGATGCGGCGGATGCCTTCGTCAGCAACGACTGTGCCGACGTCGCCGCCTTGCCGCTGGGTGCGAAGGTGGGCACGTCCTCGCTGCGCCGGCAGGCGCAGCTGCGCGCGCTGCGGCCGGACCTGGAACTGCTGGATTTGCGCGGCAACGTGGGCACGCGGCTGGCGAAGCTGGATGCCGGCCGTTACGACGCGATCGTGCTGGCCTGCGCGGGGCTGGAGCGGCTGGGCCTGGCCGCGCGCATCCGCAGCCGGCTCGCCGCGCCGGACTGGCTGCCGGCACCGGGGCAGGCGGCGATCGCGATCGAGGCGCGCGCCGACCAGCCGGCCACGCTGGCCCTGCTCGCGGTGCTGGACGACGCCGACACGCGGCAGGAGGTCGGCGCCGAGCGCGCGATGAACCAGGCGCTGGGCGGCAGCTGCACGGTACCGGTGGGCGCATGGTGCACGCTCACCGAACGCGGCCTGCACCTGCGCGGACTGGTGGGCGACGCGGCCAGCGGCCGCCTGCTGCACGCGCAGGCGGACGGCGAGGATGCCGAGGCGCTGGGCCGCGCGGTGGCCGCGGCGCTGTTCGCGCAGGGCGCCGCGGAGTTCCTGGGCGCATAGACACCGAAACGAAAATGGCCCCCGCCGAAGGCGGGGGCCGTCGATGCTTCCCGAATCCCAACCCTCAGAAGTTGTAGACCAGGTTGGTGGTGGTCAGCGTGTCGGTCTTCCGGATGCCGGGCAGCACGTCGCTGTTGCGGCGCACCTGGAAGCCCACCTTCAGCGCCAGCTTCTTGGTCATGCTGACGGCGAGGCCGGCATCGTTCTGCAGGTAGGTGTTCTTGGAGCCCGCTTCCGTCAGGAACGTGTCCTCGAACGAGGTGTTGTCGGTGAGGCGGAACTTGTAGTTGACCAGGCCGCGGGCCACCACCTCGTGCTGCACCGTCTGCCGCTCCTTGGTGATGACGCCGGCGGTGTCCACGGTGAGGTCGGCCGGGCGGTACTTCTTGTAACCGGGACCGATTTCGAACGACAGCTCGTTGCGGGCGTCCTTCAGCGCAATGTAGCCGTAGCCCAGCGAGACCACGCCCTGCCACAGGTTGGCGCCGAACTGGTCGTGGTCGTAGCGGCCCGCGCCCACGATGTAGCTGCGCGGATCGAGCTTGTAGCCGACCGAGGCGCCGCCGTCGTAGCGGTTGGCGGTGGTGTTGAATTCGTTGATGGTGTTGCCGTTCTGGTCGATCACCTTCTGCTGCACCTTGGTGCGCAGCACGTCGAGGAAGAAGCTGTTCTTCCACTGCTCGTTTTCCTGGCTCAGGCCGAGCTTGGCGTTGACGTTCTGCGAACGGGTGTTGCCGGTGGCGGAGGCGAAGCCGAATTCGCCCGAACCGCTCCAGCCGCCGTTGTTGTTGGCGCTGTTGGCGTCTTGCGCCTGCGCGCCGAAGCTCGCGCATGCCGCCAGCAGCAGGGCGGCCATCAGGGTCTTGTTCATGGGTGGATATCCGTTTCGTTAAGCAATTGTAAGTGGCACACCTTAACGCAACGGCTTGAATTTTCAATGAACACGAGCCGATCAGGCCGCTTTTGCACCCACCGCATCGGCCAGCGCACCCTCGTACAGCCAGCGTTCCAGCAATTGGCCCAGCAGGCAGCCGGGCGCGGCGAGCGCGGCTGCGAGCAGGTTGCCGGAAGCGCCGCCCAGCAGCAGGGCCGTGCAGGGCAGTGCGTAGCTCAGCAGCGAGGCGACCAGGCGCACGGGGAAGCGGCCGCGGTTCGCCGCGTCCTCGCCGGCGGCGGTTTCAGGCTCGCGCAGCGATTGCCACAGCCCGCTTTCCAGCAGGCCCTGGCCGAGCGCCAGCGCCAGCAGCAGCAGAATCCACAGGTAGGCGCCGCGGCCGCCAATGAACTCGTCTTGCGCCAGCACGCTCAGCCACAGCCAGAGGCCGCCGATGTAGGCCGCGATGGTGATGCGGCAGGCCGGCAGCAGGGCGGTCGCGCGTTGCAGCGTGGGCGGCAGGTGGGCACGGTCGTCGTGGGTGGCCAGCAGCAGACTGACCAGGCTGCACAGCATCAGCGCCGTGCCGGCCAGTCGGGTCACCCAGAAGCTGTTGTCGCCATGCGCCAGGCCTGCCACCGCCAGCACCGGCAACCAGGTCGCCAGGGCCATCAGCGCGGAACGCGTGGGGCGGTGGCCCGGCCGCGGCAGCCAGCCGTGCCAGCTGGCCAGCCCGGGTATCCGCAGGCAGGCCAGCAGCAGGCCGCTGCCTGCCAGTACGGCGCCCAGCCCCAGCGGGATCAGGGTGCCGCTGCGGCCCGGCGGGCTCAGCCCCAGCAACAGCGACAGGCCCAGCCACAGCCAGATCCCGTAACCGGTGGTCGCCAGCACCTGCAGCAGTGCCGCTGCGCGGTGCGGGCGGGCGGTCGACGTGGCCGCCGCTGTATCGGCCGCGATCGCATCGGGCCACTCGCGGGTGGACTGCATGGAGGATTCCGTCGGGGAAGGCGGGGTTGCAAGCTTAAGCCAGCCGTCACGGATGCGGGTTAGCCAAACGTTCGGCAGGCTTGCGGGCGCCGGCGGGCGTACCCATGCTAGGAGGCTCACGCACCTTGCCGCGACCGCCGAGCCCGCCATGGACCGCTACGAACGCATCCTCACCCTGCATCGCCTGCTGAAGTCGGCGCACTACCCGGTGCCGCTGCCCAAGCTGATGGACGAGCTGGAGTGCTCGCGCGCCACGCTGTACCGCGACGTGGCCTTCCTGCGCGACGCGCTGGGCGCGCCGATCGAGAGTGCGGGCGGCGAGCACGCCGCGTTCCGCTACGAGCTGGGCGAGGGTGAGCGTTTCGAATTGCCGGGTCTGTGGCTCACCTCCGACGAACTGGCGGCGCTGCTGGCGCTGAACGAGCTGATCGGCCGCAGCGGCCCGGGCGTGCTGTCCGGTGCACTGGCGCCGTTCAAGTCGCGCATCGAGCACCTGCTGTCCGACCGCGGCAGCGGCAAGGCGTTGCCGGTCGAGCGCATCCGGGTGATCCCGTGGGGCGCGCGCAAGCTCGACCAGCAGGCGTTCCGCATCGTGGCCGGCGCGGTGCTTGAGCGGAAACAGCTGCGCTTCCGCTACCGCGCACGCACCACCGGCGCGGACAGCCGCCGCACCGTCTCGCCGCAACGCCTCACCCATTACCGCGACAACTGGTATCTCGACGTGTGGGACCACGACCGCGAGGCGCTGCGCAGCTTCGCGGTGGACCGCATCGCCGAGGCGCAGGCGCTGGACGCGTCCGCGCGCGACTTGCCCGAGGCCGAGCTGGACCAGGCGCTGGCCTCCAGCTACGGCATCTTCGCCGGCCAGCCCAAGGCCTGGGCCACGATCCGCTTCTCCTCGCACGCCGCGCGCTGGGTGGCCGACGAGCACTGGCATTCGCAACAGAAGGGCGAGTGGCTGGGCGACGGCCGCTACGAGCTGCAGCTGCCGTATTCCAATTCCAAGGAATTGCTGATGGACGTGCTCAAGTACGGCCCGGACGCTGAAGTGATCGCGCCGCTGTCGCTGCGCGAGGAGATGAAGATCCTGCTGCAGCTGGCGCAGGGCGCGTACCAGGCGCCGCCGCGGTAGGAGCGGTGTAGGAGCGGCTTCAGCCGCGATTCGTGTGCCCGGTCGCGGCTGAAGCCGCTCCTACGCTGACGTGGAAGGTGCCGCGTAGCTGAGCTCGCCGTTCTCGATGTGCGCCGCCGAGGTCCACGGATGCACCGCGCTGTGGTGCAAGTCGAGGATGTGCACCACCTCGATGCCGCGCTGCTTCAGCACGTCGGCGATGATCGAGCGGTGGCAGCGCCACCACACCGCTTCGGCGCACATCATGGCCGTGCGCTGGCGCGCGGCGAAGGCCAGCATGGCGGCCAACCCCTCCGCGAATTCCGCGCTGGAGAGGTGGTCGGCGTAGCCGCGGAACGCGGCATTGCGCCAGGCGGTGTTCGGCGAATCCGGTTGTGCCCGGCGTCGCCCGCCCAGTTCTGGAAACCATTGGTAGCCGATGCCGTGTGCCGGCAGGCTCGCGGCAAGCGCATCGCGCGCGAACTGCGGCCAGCGCCGCGAGCCGGGGAAGCGGCGCACGTCGGCGATCGCCTCGATGCGGTAGGCCGCGAGCAGGGCGAGGAATTCCTCCAGCGTGCGGGTGGAGTGGCCGATCGTCCAGATCGTGGCGGGTGCGGCGGCGTTCACGCGATCTTCGAGAGCGCCTTGCCCTTGTGCATGGCGACGTGGTCGGTCTTGTCGCTCTTGATCTCGTATTGCGGATCATCCGGGCTGCAGTGGCGCGGATGGCCCTTGTACAGCGTGTCGACCGTATGGACCTTGATGATGTGGCCGGTGACGTAGCCGGCCTCGGAATTCCAGCGCACGTGGTCGCCGATGTGGAACTGCTGGCTCATGGCGGTGGTCTCTGTAGCCTGACGATGCCGCCCATGTTCGCACTGTCCGCGTGCAGCGACTGCAAACGGCAGGCGGGCGGGCTAGGATGGGCATACCTACAGGAGAAAGCCATGCAAAGCGGCAATCCCGCCCTCAACAAGAACACCTTCCTCGACGCGGCCAGCGGCGTGGTATTCCAGCACGACGGCAACGCCATGACGCTCAACGGCACGGTCAACAAGACCGGCCTGCTGCTGGTGCTGGTGGTGGTCGGCGCGATGTTCAGCTGGAGCCGCTTCCACGGCGCCGAGAGCCTGCCCGCGCTGGGGCCGCTGGTGCTCGGCGGTGCGCTGGTCGGCTTCGTGCTGGCCATGGTCACCGCGTTCAAGAAGACCTGGGCGCCGGTCACCGCGCCGCTATACGCGCTGGCCGAGGGCGTGTTCGTGGGCGCGCTGTCGGCGATCTTCGAGATGCGCTACCCCGGCATCGTGATGCAGGCGGTGGGGCTGACCTTCGGCACCATGGCGGCGATGCTGCTGGCCTACCGCAGCGGGCTGATCCGCGCCACCGACAAGTTCAAGCTCGGCGTGGTCGCCGCCACCGGCGGCATCCTGCTGGTCTACCTCGCCAGCTTCGTGATGGGTTTCTTCGGCCACTCCTTCGGCTTCATCACCGGCAGCAGCACCATCGGCATCCTGTTCAGCCTCGCCGTAGTGGTGATCGCGGCGCTGAACCTGATCCTCGACTTCGACATGATCGAGCAGGGCGTGGGCGCCGGCGCGCCGAAATACATGGAGTGGTACGGCGCGTTCGCGCTGGTGGTGACCCTGGTGTGGCTGTACCTGGAGATGCTGCGCCTGCTGTCGAAGCTGCAGTCGCGCAACTGAGTACGCCGCGCCTGCACGGCTGACGAAACGCCCGCACGCCGCGGGCGTTTCGCTGTCTGCGGCCGGTAATCGCGTATCGGCTAAGCTGCGACCAGCCCAGTCGCAAGGATACGCATGAGCCAGTTCGCCCTGTTCGGTCAGCGTCGTTTTGCGCCGTTCTTCTGGACGCAGGCGCTGGCGGCGTTCAACGACAACGCGTTCCGCAATGCGTTGCTGGTGCTGGTGGCGTTTCAGCTGGGGCTGGATGACCGCGCGGCCTCGCTCTACACCAACCTCGCGCCGGCGCTGTTCATCCTGCCGTTCTTCCTGTTCTCGGCCACGGCGGGGCAGCTCGCGGAGAAGATCGAGAAGACCCGAATCATCCGCTGGGTGAAGCTGTTCGAGATCGCCGCGATGGCGGTCGCGGCGGCGGGCTTCATCACGCATCACGTCAGCCTGCTGCTGGTGGTGCTGTTCATGATGGGCGTGCACTCCACCGTGTTCGGGCCGATCAAGTACGCGATCCTGCCGCAGGCGCTGAAGCCCGCCGAGCTGGTGGGCGGCAACGGCCTGGTGGAGATGGGCACGCAGTTGGCGATCCTGCTCGGCATGATCGCGGGCACCACCTCGATGGGCGTGGCCGGGCCGTGGCTGGCGGCGGCCATCACGATAGGCGTGGCGGTGATCGGTTACCTCATCTGTCGCGCAATTCCGCCGGCGCCGGCCACCGCGCCGGACCTGAAGGTCAACTGGAACCCGTTCGGCGAGACCGCGCGCGTCGTCGGCATCACCCACGCCGACCGTGCGGTGTGGAACGCGGTGCTGGGCATCTCCTGGTTCTGGTTCTTCGGCACCGTGCTGATCGCGCAGCTGCCGATCTACACGCGCGAGACGCTGGGCGGCGACAACACGGTCTACACCCTGGTGCTGACGCTGTTCTCGATCGGTAGTGGCCTCGGCGCGCTGGCCTGCGAGAAGCTCTCCGGCAAGCGGGTGGAGATCGGCCTGGTGCCGCTGGGCGCATTCGGGCTCACCGTGTTCGGCGTGGACCTGTACTTCGCGCGGCACGGCCTCGCGCCGGTGCGCGGGCTGGACTGGCTGGGCTTCCTGCGCGGCGCGGGCAGCTGGCGCGTGGTGCTCGACCTCACCCTGATCGGCGCCTTCGCCGGCCTCTACGTGGTGCCGCTGTTCGCGTTCGTGCAGGCGCGCGCGCCGCGCGACAAGCTCTCGCGCATCATCGCCGGCAACAACATCATGAACGCCGTGCTGATCGTGGCGGCGGCCGGCTTCGGCCTGGGCCTGGGCGCGCTGGGGCTGGACGCGGTGCAGATCTTCCTCGCCGCCGCGCTGCTCAACGTGCTGGTGGCAGCGTACATCTTCACCCTGGTGCCGGAGTTCATTCTGCGCTTCGTCACCTGGCTGCTCACACGCACGCTGTACCGGGTGCGCGCGGACGGCCTGCAGCACATTCCGGAGGAAGGTCCGGCGCTGCTGGTGTGCAACCACGTGAGCTACGTCGATCCGCTGCTGCTGATGGCGAACCTGCGTCGGCCTGCACGCTTCGTGATGTATTACCGGATCTTCAACGTCCCGCTGCTGCGTTTCCTGTTCAGGACGGCAAAGGCGATACCCATCGCCGGGCAGAAGGAAGACCCGGCCGTGCTGCAGCAGGCGTACGACGCCATCGATGCCGCGCTGGCCGATGGCGAACTGGTGTGCATCTTCCCCGAGGGCGCGCTCACCCGCGACGGCACGATCGCGCCGTTCCGTCCCGGTCTGGAAAAGATCCTCGCGCGTCGCCCGGTGCCGGTGCTGCCGATGGCGCTGCGCGGGCTGTGGGGCAGCATGTGGAGCCGGCGCGATTCCGCGCTGCATCGCGCGCGCCTGCCGCGGCGCTTCCGCGCGCGGGTGGAACTGGTGGTGGATGCGCCGCTGCCACCGGAGCGCGTCAGCGCCGCGGCGCTGGAAGCGCGCGTGCGCGAGTTGCGCGGCGAGTTGGCGTAGGCCGTCTCGACGGGCGTAGGAGCGGCTTCAGCCGCGATTGGGCATGAGATCGCGGCTGAAGCCGCTCCTACCGCTGGCCGATGGCCTCAGCGCAACCAGCCGCCGATCACGATCAACGCCACCACGCTGAGCCAGGCCAGCAGGGCGCGCAGCAACGCACTGCGGAGGCGTCGCAGCTCGACGAGCGGATCGCTGCGTTCCTCGGCGTAGCCTTCGCCGCCCTCGATGTCGACCTGGATGTCCGCGCGTGCGGCGGCGCCGAGGAAGCCCGGGCCCTCGTTGAGCCAGCTGTTCGGCAGGGCCTGCTGGTGCCAGCGGCGCCAGGCGCCGATCACCGCGTCCCAGTGGCCCACCAGGGCCAGCGTGAACACCAGCAGCTGGGCGGGAATCCAGTCCAGCGCGTTCGCGAAACGGCGTGCGGTGCCGCGCGCCTCGGCGTCCAGCCGCAGCGTGTCGTCGTGGCCCAACGCGCGCGTCAGCCGGTACAGCAGCGCGCCCAGCGGGCCGAGCAGGAAGAACCAGAACAGCACGCCGAAGCGCCGGCGCAGCGCGGCGTAGGCGGTGGCCTCGCCCAGTCCGGTGGCCTGCCACGCCACGTGTTCGCCGTCCTCGCCCAGCGCCTGCGCGGCGGCTTCGCGACTGGCGCCGTCCGGCGCGGCGAGGATCGCCTCCAGGTCGGCCTCGAACGCGTGCGGGCCGAAGCAGAACAACAGCACCGCCAGCGCGAACAGCAGCTGCAGCAGGTCGGCCAGCGGTGGCAGGCCCAGCAGCCAGGTCGCCAGCGCGCACAGCACCAGCGGCAACAGCAGCGCCAGCACCACGCGACCCGTGCCGCTGGTGTCGCCCAGTTGCGCCACCCAGCGGCGGAAGCCGGCGTCGTTGCGCCAGTGCGCGAGGCGCGGCTGCCAGTGCAGCAGGCCGAGGGCAATCAGGGCGACGAGCAGACGTATGGCCATGCGCTTCTCCGGGGAACCGCCGCATTGTAAGCGAGCCTTTCGCGCGTCACATGACGCACGAGGCCCGGCTCAAGCGTGTACGGCGCGCGCCGCGAGCAGCGCGTCGAGCTCCAGGCCCGCGCGCTCGCGCAGCCAGTGTTCGAGCAGGCGGTAGGACACCGACAGCGACGTGGAGGGCAGGAAGCTGCCGTCGGCGATGCCGTCGGCGATCTGCCGCGGGGTGAACCAGCGCGCGTCTTCCAGCTCGCGGTCGCGCAGGCGGATCGCGGGATCGCGGGCCACGGCGGTGAAGCCCACCATCAGCGAGGCCGGCATCGGCCAAGGCTGCGAGGAGTGGTAGCACACCTCGCCCACCAGCACGCCGGATTCCTCCATCACCTCGCGGCGCACCGCATCCTCCAGCGCCTCGCCCGGCTCGATGAAGCCGGCCAGCGTGGAATAGCGCCCGGGCGGCCAGCTCGCCTGGCGGCCGAGCAGGCAGGCACCCTCGTGTTCCACGATCACGATGATCGCGGCGTCGGTGCGCGGGAAATGCATGCGGCCGCAGGCGGCGCTCGTGCAGTGCATGCGGTGGCCGGCGGAGACGATGACGAGCGGCGCGCCGCAGTGCGCGCAATGCCGCGTCTCGCGCTGCCAGTGCGCCAGGCCCTTGGCGTAGGCGAACAGGCCAGCCTCGTCGGCGTGCAGCAGCAGGCCGGCTTCGCGCAGGCTGGCGCGGCGCGCGACCAGGCTTGCTTCCAGTGCGCCGGCGTGCGCGTCATCCGTCAGCGCCAGCAGGAAATGCGGGTGTCCGTCGGCGATGCCGAGCAGCCACGCGGGCGTATCGGCGCACAGCTGTCGGCGCTCGACGGCATCCAGCCAGCGCAGCGCGTCGCGGTCGGCGTGCAGGAAGGCGCGGCCTGCCGCGTCGAGCAGCAGGAAGCGCGCATCGGGCGCGATGGCCTGCGCGGCGACCCATGCCGTGTCGTCGCGGCGTTCGGCCATGCGGTCGAGGATCAGGCTGAGTCCGGCGAAGGTGTTGCCCTGCGTAGCCGCGCCCATGTTCAGGCGGAGAACGAGGAGCCGCAGCCGCAGGTGGTCTTCGCGTTCGGATTGCGTATCACGAACTGCGCACCGCCCAGGTTCTCGCTGTAGTCGATCTCGGCGCCGGTGAGGTATTGCAGCGACAGCGGATCGCACAGCAGGGTCACGCCCTCGCGTTCCAGCGCGAAGTCGTCCTCGGCCTGGGCCTCGTCGAAGGTGAAGCCGTACTGGAAGCCCGAGCAGCCGCCGCCGGAGATGTACACGCGCAGCTTCAGCGCGGGATTGCCCTCCTCCGCGATCAGCTCGTGCACCTTGCGCGCGGCGGCCTCGGTGAACAGCAGCGGCGCGCCGCTGCTGCGGTAGTCGGGAACGACGGGAAGCTGGAGGACGGTATCCATGGCACTCAGATGGGGGCGCGGGCGGGCGCTACAAGCATACTTCGCCTGCCTTGCGCCGGCATGACCGTCGTGCGGCTACGGCAGGCGATCAGCTCTGCATCTTGCTTTGCAGGTAGCGTTCCGCGCCGATGTCCTTGACCAGGCTCTGCTGGGTTTCCAGCCAGTCGATGTGCTCTTCCTCGTCGTGCAGGATGCCCTTGAACAGGTCGCGGCTGACGTAGTCGGCGATGCCCTCGCTGTGCGCGATCGCTGCGCGCAAGTCCTTGGTGGCAGCCAGTTCCAGGTCGAGGTCGCCCTGGATGCACTCCAGCACGTTCTCGCCGATGCGCAGCTTGCCCAGGTGCTGCAGGTTCGGCAGGCCGTCGAGGAACAGGATGCGCTCGATCAGGCGATCGGCGTGCTTCATTTCCTCGATCGATTCCTTGTACTCGTGCTCGGCCAGCTCCGCGTAGCCCCAGTCCTTGAACATGCGGTAATGCAGGAAGTACTGGTTGATCGCGGTCAGCTCGTTGTAGAGCACCTTGTTGAGGAATTCGATGACCTTGGCGTCGCCCTTCATGGCCGCTCTCCGTTCGCTGGGGATGCGACGACTATACGAACTCCGCCGTCAGGCGGGCGTAACGCGAATGGCAATGGTTTGCGCGTGGGAACGCGCGGACGGCTCAGGCGGCCGCGACGAAGGCGGGCAGCGCCACCACGGATTCGTGCTGCTCGATCGCCTGCGCAAGGCAGGCGCGCGCCTCGGGTTCGCAGCAGCCGCAGCAGTCCGAGCAGCCGGTGCGCGCCTGCAGTTGCGCGAACGTACGCACACCGTCGGCGACTTCGCGGCGGATGTCGTGGTCGGTGACGGCGTTGCACAGGCAGATGTACATGCCGCGCATAAGAACGCAAATGCGAATGATTGTCAACTATGCAAATGGCGCGAGCGTTTCGCCGTTCAGGCGGCGCGCCAGCCATGCCGGGGTTCGTCCGGCGTGGGATCGCCGTCCTCGCGCGGCGGCGCGTGGCCCAGTTCGACCCGGCACAGGCCTTCCACCAGCGGCGCGAAATGGCGCAGCGCGCGCTCGTACACCTGCCGCTTGAAGTTCACCACGTGGGCGGCCGGGTACCAGAAATCCACCCAGCGCCAGATGTCGAACTCGGGCTTGTCGCACGCATCCAGCCGCAGCGAGGCCTCGTCGCTGACCAGCTTGAGCAGGAACCAGACCTGCTTCTGGCCGATGCAGGTGGGATGCTGGTGGTGGCGCACGTAGCGCTGCGGCAGCTTGTAGCGCAGCCAGCCGCGGGTGGCAGCCACCACCTCGACATGCTCGGGCGCCAGGCCGGTTTCCTCTTCCAGCTCGCGGTACATCGCTTCCAGCGGCGTCTCGTCGCTGCGCATGCCGCCCTGCGGAAACTGCCAGCCGTCGCGGTTGATGCGGCGCGCCCAGAACAGGCGGCCGTCCGCGTTCAGCAGCACGATGCCCACATTCGGACGGTAGCCATCGACGTCGATCATCTCGTCATCCTCGGGCCGTGCCACGCACCGGCAATAGCCGACGCGCGCAAGGCGATGACCCGATTCAACCATGCAGGCCGAAGCGCGGCAAGCCGGAAAACTTGAACCGTAGCGTGCCCGCCATTAAACTGCCGCGCCCCGCCTTCGGCATCACAAACGATCCGGCGCGGCGGATTCCCCATGGCTATGTAGCTCAGCCGGTTAGAGCACAGCACTCATAATGCTGGGGTCGGTGGTTCGAGTCCACCCATAGCCACCATTTGCCTTGCAAGATCAGCAAGTTGGATCAGATGGCCCGCCTTCGCCGCGGGCCTTTTCGCGTCAGGCTCACACGATCGGCACCTGGCTGACGTTGTTCTTCGGATCCATCCAGAACGATTCGTTCATGAAGCGGCCGAAGATCTCGCGCGGCAGCACGGAGGTGCGCTCGATCGGCTCCACCTTGGGGCGCACGGTGTGCAGGCCGGGCATGCCGACGCGGGCGTCGAACTCGTCCGCGTGGTAGGCGATGTGGTCGAAGTCGTGTTCGAACCAGGGTTCGCCGATGAACTGGTAGACCGCGCGCAGGGCCGCCGCGGGGTTGCGCACCAGGCTTTCGTAGGTGAGCAGCAGCAGGTGGCCGGGTGCGTACTGGCCGTAGAACGCGTCCTTGGTGGCCTGGAAGGAGAAGCCCACCATGCCGCGTGGATCGGTGAGTGCCTCGACGCGCGAGTACACCGTGGTGTTGGTGTCGAAGCGGAACACCTTGCTGACGCCGACCGGCTGCCGGCGCACCAGCCGCTCCATGCTGTCCAGCACCCAGGACAGCTGGCGCACGCAGGCGATCACCTTCGCCTCGGGGAACAGCATGTCGAGCAGTTGCATGCGGCTGCACCACAGCCGGCTGGTGTCGAACACGATCGCGGCATCGCCACCCGCGTGCCCCGCGTAGAAGTTCTCGACCAGGCCACGCAGCATGGCGACGCGCTGCTCGTCGGAGACGTCGAACGAAAAATCGTTCTTGCTGCTCGCCTCCGCGATCACCACGCCCATGATGTCGGCGAGCGGGCTGGTCATGCCCGCGTGGAAGCGCGGGTTCTGGTTGAGGATGGCGGCCAGCAGCGTGCTGCCGGAGCGCGGCAGCCCGGAGATGAAGTGGAACTTCCGTGGCGGCTTCGCGGCAGCGGGGGCGGCGGGCATGGGGCGCTCTCCTGTGGATCGGTGCGGTGGACGTGGCGTCCGGCGAAATATACGCGGACGCGTCAGGCCGGCGCCGCGGTCGAGGCGCGGATGCGCATTTCGTAGTCGACTTCGACCATCCGCGGCTCGCCCTTGTCCAGCACGCGCAGCAGCAGTTCCTCGGTGGCGCGCCGGCCCATTTCGCGCACGGGCTGGTGGACGGTGGTCAGCGGCGGCCACACCTGGGTGGCGATCGTGGTGTCGTCGAAGCCGCAGATGGATACCTCGGCGGGCACCGACACGCCCGCTTCCGCGGCGGCCCAGATCGCGCCGACGGCCATGTCGTCGTCCGCCGCGAAGATCGCGGTCGGCCGCTGCGGCAGCGCCAGCAACTGGCGCATGGCGGCTACGCCCGAGTCGAAGGAAAACCGGCCCTGGACCATGTACGCGGGGTTTTCCTGCAGTCCCGCGCGCCAGAGGCCGTCGCGAAAACCGGCCAGACGCCAGACGCCGGCACCGTGTTCGGGATCGCCGAGGATGTGGGCGATGCGGCGGTGGCCCAGCGCCACCAGGTGCTCCACCATCGCCGCGGCGGCTTCGCGTTCGCGCAGCATCACGCCGATGCAGTCCTTGGGGTGGTGCGGCGCGATCGAGGCGAACGGCAGGCCGCCCTGGCGCAGGCGTGCCAGCAGCTGCGGGTGGTCGGTGATCGGTGGCGTGAGGATCAGCCCGTCGGGCCGGTGCCGCGACAGGATGTCCTCGACCCGCTCGACGAAGTCCGCCGCCTCCGAGACCAGCGGCTGCACCATCATGCTGTAGTGCTGCGCCTCGCAGGCCTCCAGCACGCCGGTCTGCACTTCCATGATGTAGCTGGGCGAACGGTTGTCGTACAGCAGGCCGATCATGAAGGAGCGGTTGGTCGCCAGGCTGCGCGCCGAGGTGAGCGGGCGGTAATGGAGTTCCGCCATGGCGGTCAGCACGCGCTCGCGCACGGTGTCGCGCACGTTCGGCTCGTTGTTGAGTACACGCGACACGGTCTTTTTCGAGGTGCCCGAGGCGCGGGCGACGTCGTCGATGGTCGCGCGCGTCATGAAAGTCTGGCCGGATTCAATGCATGGTTCCTTGGTCGGCGCCTGCCGGGTGCTCGATGGTGACGGGGACGCGCCGGCTCGGTACGTTCCATCCGCTCACTTCGATGGCCGGCGTCGCCGTGCCCTGCGCGGTGAAATGCGCGGTCAGGGTGAGCGACTCGCCGGGCCAAAGCGTAACGTCATTGTCGCTCCACAAGACCGGCAGCACGGGTTGGCCGTCGGCGGGCTGCCTGATCGAAAGGTGCTGGAACAGCGCCACACCGCTGGATCCGGCGGGCAGACTCAGCGTGACGGTGGCGATGTCCCGGGCGCCCTCGCGCCGCACGCTCGCCCGCACGTCGCTGCTCGCGCCCGGCAGCGACTGCAGCGCAGTGAAGTCGGCGTACTGCGTCAGCGGCGTGAGGTACCAGTTCGAATGCGGCCAGTCGAGCCGGTCGGCTTGGGTGGAAAGCCAGTAGACGTTGCGGCTGAGCGGCTGGCCGTCGGCGGCGGCGAGTTCCAGCTCGACGAAGTACGTGCGCGACAGGCCGGTGAGCGCCGGCAGCGTCGCGACCTGCTGCGCATGGTTGCCGGCCAGCCCGATGCCTTGCAGCTTGCGCTCGTAGCGCACGCTGCCGTCGAGGTTGCGTACGCGGATGCGGGCCTGCAAACCCTGCGCGTCGGCCAGCGTGTGGTTGACCAGCACCACGCCATGCGTGTCGTAGGCGTACTGGATGTGCAGCGGCTCGTTGGCCTTCTTCGCGCCGAAGTAGGCGCCGGCCGGGTTCAGGTACCAGTCGTACAGGTGCCAGTGCAGCGCAGGCCAGGCGTTGTTGAGCATCCAGTGGATCACGCCGGTGGCGGGGCTGGCCGCGTCCATGTGCGCGTTGAACGCCTCGAACTCGGCGCGGGTGTTGTCGTAGTTGTCGAGCTGGGCCTTGGCGATGTAGTCGGCGAGATCCTTCGGTGCGCCGTAGCGCCTGGCCAGCGCGTTGTCGAACGGTGCGAGGCTGGCGAACGGCGACCACGCGGCGGAGGCGTGGTATTGCCGCGTCTGCGGGTACTTCCACAGCGCCTCCTGCTCCTGCGGCGAGAGCATGCGTTGCAAATCCTCCATCCGCGGAATCGCGGCGCCCGCGCCGACCTCGGAGTCGAAGCCGAACGCGCCGCCCAGCTTGTCCGCATACCAGTAGGACGGCGGTATCCACGCGTACGGCCCGGCCATCTTCATGCCGGACGGCCCGGTTTCCGCCGTGGCCTGGTCCGCGGCCGCCGCGATGACCGGCAGCGTCCAGCCTTCCGCATGCAAGGTGTCGACGTACATCTTCGCGATCGCGGGCGGCGGCGCGTTGTCGCTGCCGATCAGGAAGGCGATCACGGACGGGTGGTTGCGCAGCAGACGCGCCTCGCTGGCCATGGAGTCTTCGGCCACTTTCATGTCGGCGGCATCCCAGGGCTTGCCGCCGGTCTTCGCCGCCGACTCCCACATGTCGCAGCATTCCCAACCGGCGAGGATCAGGATGCCGTCGCGGTCGGCGAGCTCGTAGAAGCGCTGGTTCTCCAGCTTGCCCTCGCTGCGGATGGTGTTGAGGCCGAGGTTGCGCACGTAGCTGAACTCGGCCTCCATGCGCGCGCGGTCGTCGCGCAGGAACAGGTCCGGCGCCCAGCCGGCGCCGCGGATCAAGAGTGGCTTGCCGTTGACGACGAACTGGCGATAGCCCTGCTTCGTGAGATGCGAGCTGACGCTGCGGATGCCGAAGCGTGTGCGGGCCTGGTCCGACGTCGTGCCGCCGACGGTGGCGGCCATCCGCAAGTCGTACAGCGGATGCGCGCCCATGCCGACCGGCCACCAGATTTCCGGATGGCTCAGCGTGAGGGCGGGATCCGTGCCGGGCGAGAACGTCACCGTCTGCGTCTGGCCGGGGGCGAGCTGGATGGTCTGGCGCAGCGACACGCCGGCGACTTCGCCGGTAATCGTCGCCGCGTGCGCCACCGTGTCGAGGTTGCGTGCCTCCACCGTCACGGTCAGTGCAGCGCGCGCGAGATCGGGCAGCGACAGCGTGGTGGATACCTGCGGATAGCGCAGCTCGACCGGCCCCGTCTGCACCACGTCCACGCCGCGCCACGGACCCATGCTGTTGTCCGGTGGCGTGGGGTTCCAGTCCACCCAGCCGATGGTCAGGGCCCGGCGCGGATCGGCCGGATGCACGCGCAGCGCGAGCACGTTGACGCCGGCATGCACCCAGCGCGTCACGTCGAATTCGTGCACCGGATAGGCGCCGGCGATGGCGGCATGGTCGGCGACCAGATGCCCGTTCACCCACAGGTCGGCGCTGGCAACGATGCCATTCGTGCGCAACAGCGTGTGCGTCCCCGCGGCGGCCTTCGCCAGCGTGAATTCGCTGCGGTACCACCACGGATTCACGAACAGCTGGCCGCTGGCATCCGGTACCTGCACCGCGCGCAGGTTGTCGCTGTGGAACACATCCGGAAACTTGCCGTTCTCCAGCAGGCCCGCCATCACCGTCGCGCGGCCGCTCACCGGATACCAGTCGCGGGTGGAGAAACCGGCGGCGGAGATCGCGGCGCCGCCTTCCTGCGCCTTGGCGCTGTCCTGGATCTGCCAGTGGGCGATGGCGGTGACGGAGCCGGCGCCGCCGTTCACCGGCGTGGGCGCGTAGGTAGTCGCGGCGTGCGCCAACGGCGCGAACGCCAGCGTCGCGAGCAGCAGCAATACGGGTCGGGTGAGGGTGCGCATGATGTCAGTCGTTCCCCAGATAGGCTTCGCGGATTTCCACCGGCGCGAACGGCCAGCAGCGGTTGACCCTGGCCCAGATCGCGAACACCACGAGGCCGGCGACGATCCACGCGCCGGACAGGATCAGCGACATCGCGGACGCCGACACGTAGACGTAGATCCAGCCCATCAGCGCCACCACGCACGGTATCGGATACAGCCATTGCCGGTATGGCCGGATCAGCAGCGGCTGGCGCCTGCGCAGCACCACCAGCGCGGCGATCTGCGCGATCGATTGCACGATGATGGTGGCCGCCAGCAGCATGTTGATGACTTCGGTGAGGTCGAAGAACGTGCCGATCGCCGTCACCACGCCCATCGTGAGCAAGGCCACGTGCGGGAAGCCGTGCTTCGCGTGCAGCTTGCCGAACACCGACAGGAACACCTTTTCGTGCGCCGCCTGGAACGGCACGCGCGAGCCGCCGAGCAGGCCCGCAAACACCGAGGCGAACGCGGTCATGATGATCAGTATGGTCATGCCCGCGGCAGCCAGGTGCCCCCAGCTGCGCTCCACCACCAGCGAGGCCACCGACCTGGACTGGGCGATTTCCTGCCACGGCGCCACGCCGAGCACGCTGAGGTTGAGCACGAGGTAGACGACCATCATCGCGATGATCGAGATGATGATCGAGCCGGGCATCGTGCGGCCGGGGTTGCGCAGCTCGTCGCCCATGTAGGCGGTGGTGAAGTAGCCGAGGTAGTCGTAGATGCCGAGGATCAGCCCCGCGCCCAGGCCCACGAAGAAGTGGCTGCCGAACGCGCCGGCGGGGTAGCTGAAGGCGTACGCCGGGTGGAAGTCCGAGAAGCCCGCCGCCGACACGCCGATCACCGACACCAGCATGATCACCCACAACGCGATGGTGATCGCGCGGATCGACTCGATCCGCCGGTACAGCAGCCAGGTCACGAGGCCGGTCGCCGCCAGGCTGACGAGATGCACCGGCCACCAGCCGAGGTGCGGGAAGAAATACTCCAGGTACTCGACCATGCCGATGATGCCGGTCGACATCAGCAGCGGGATCGTCAGCAGCACCGTCCAGATGAACAGGAACGGCATCAGCTTGCCCGTGCGGTACTGGAACGCTTCGCGCAGGTAGACGTAGGTGCCGCCGGAGCCGGGCATGGCGGCGCCCAACTCCGCCCAGACCAGGCCGTCGGCCACCGCGAGCAGCGCGCCGGCGATCCAGCCGACCACCGCCTGCGGCCCGCCCATGGTGGCGACCATGATCGGGATGGTGATGAACGGCCCGATGCCGCACATCTGGGTCATGTTGATCGCGGTGCCCGAGAACAGGCCGATCGATCGGTGGAAGCCGTCGCTGCGGACGGGCTTGGATGCGCTGGGATCTGGCATGTCTGCCTTGCCGTTGTGGGTTGGATGCAACGCGGTACGCTTGAACTGCAACCGTGGCGTCATGCCCGCGGCCGCGGGCATGACGCCACGGTCAGAACCACCGGAGCGGCGAGGGAACCGCTCCGGTCGCCGCTACGGTCACCACTGCCCGCGCACGCCGACCATGAACATGCGCTCGGAGAAATTCGAGTGCGCGGGCTGGTCGGGCCACACGAGGTAATACCGTTGGTATTCGTTGGTGAGGTTGGTGCCATCCACGAACACCTCGGCATACTTGTTGATCTTGTACGAGACCGACGCGTCGAGGTACTTCTGCGGTGCCTCGTACATCTCCATGCCGGTGATGCCGCCCACGCTGTCCATCACCGCGCGCCGCGAACGGTAGTTGTACGCGAGGCGGGCCTGGAAGCGGTCGTCCTGGTACCACAGGATGAAGTTGCCGGACTTGGTGGAGTTGTCCTGGAACGGGATCTTGGCGCCGGACAAGTCCCGTTCGCCCGAGTTGCTGGGCGCGTAGGTGGCGTTCACCTCCATGCCGGTCTTGGACAGGATGCCCGGCAGGAAGGTGAAGCCCTGGCGGTAGTCGAATTCCGCGCCGTGGATGCTGTTGCCGGTGCCCTGCACGGGCTCGTTGATCACGATGCAATGGTTGCGCACCACGCCATCCTCGTCCGGCAGGGTGCAGTTGGTCACGCTGCCACTCTTGATGAAGCTCTGCACGTTGATGCGGAACAGTGCGAGGCTGAGCATGCTGGTGGGGTTGATGTAGTACTCCAGCGACGCGCCGTAGTTGGTGGAACGCCACGGATTGAGGCTGGGGTTGCCGCTCGACTGGCCGTTCGCGACGCGGAAGATCGGCCCCTGCGGCGTCTCCATCAGCGAGTAGTTCAGCTGCAGCCCGCCACCCCAGGTACTGAGGTCCAGCGGCATCATGTTCTTGGAATAGGCCAGCCGGAATTTCAGCTGGTCGGTGATGTCCAGCGAGAAGTTGGCCGACGGCAGCACGTCGTGGTAGCTGCGCGTGGTGATCGAGGTGCCGGCGTCGGCGGGTTCGTCGCCGTACGAACCCGGGGCGCCGCTCAGATGCTGGGTGACGTTCAGGTGGGTGCGGATCACCCGCACGCCGACGTTGCCGCTGTACGGCATGTTGCCGAGGGTGCCGCTGAAATCGCCCTGCAGATAACCCGTCAACTCCTTCAGCCCCACGCCCCAGCTGGTGCCCGGTTCGCTCACCTGGACGGTATCGGGGTAGAGCGACTTCCAGTACGCGACGGGGTTGATCATCGCGGAGGGGTTGATCGCCCAGAAGTTGATGCCCGAGCCAAGCAGGTTGGTGTACTGCTTGAAGTTGCCCGACAGCGGCGCCGCGGTATTCGGCATCGATATCGCAGACAGCGGCCCCGCGCGGAAGTAGCCCTGGTCGTTGCCCGCGGTGCACGAGCCGCTGTTCATGACCACGTCGGCGCCGACGTAGCGCACCAGGCAGCCGTTCGGGTCGGTCGCGCCCATGCCGGCATAGACCGGCGTTTCCAGCGTCCAGCCGAGGTTGTTCGCGCTGCGGATGCTGTTGCGCAGGCCGAATTCGAGCTGAAATCCGTCCTGGAAGTCGTACTTGCCGTCGAAGCGCAGCGCGTTCAGCGCCACCTCGCGGTTGTAGTCGCCGGAGGATTCCAGCGTCTTCATCGTCCAGCCGGCGGGGTTGGCAAAATCGCTGGCGAGCGACGAAGGCATGCCGATCGTGAGATAGCGGCCGCCGAAGTTCGCGACGATCGGGATCGTGTTCTGCGGCACGCCGTTGGCGTTGAACACGCGGTTGCCGCCCAGTTGCGATGGATAAATCATGGTGCCGGGCGGCACGTTCACGCCGTCGTTCAGCACGTTGGGCCACAGCGCGCCGTCGGAATCGGAGATGTTGACGTCGGTTTCGACGTTCGACTGGGACGCGGTGTCGCGGATGCCGCGCAGGCTGGCCGTGAAATTGCCGCCGTTGTCGTAGTCCAGCTGCAGATTGAAGTTCTTCGCGACCGAGCTCTTCTGGATGATCTGCGAGAACGACTCCACGTCGCCCGGCCACTTCTCGTACACCTGCGTGGTGTACAGCTGCGAGCCCTCCCAGCCCGGTTCCGGCGTGCCGTAGGAGCCGAGCGCGGGGCTGCCGGTATTGCGCGATTGCAGCGGCACGTAGGTGGCGCCCTGCCAGTTGGTGGAGTTGAACTGGATGCCGAAGTTGCGATCGTACTGGCGCTGCTGCGAGTAGAAGTAGTCGCTGGTCAGGCTGAAGCCGTTGCCGAGGTCCATCTGGAACGAGGCATTGCCGGATTTGCGCTTGCGCTGGGTGGTGGTGTCGTAGAGACCGATGTTCTGGCTGCCCATGAACACGCCGTTGGACTTGCCGTCGCCGTTGACGTCCACGCTGCCGTCGGCGTTCTGCACCATCTGCGACGGGATCGGTGCGCCGTTCCACGCGGTCAGGAAGCCGTTGTAGCTGGCCGCGCTGGTCGCGTTCTCGCCGTTCAGCACGACGCCGTACTGGTCGAGGCCCTCGGTGGAGTTCATCCGCCGGGTGTTGGAGAAGTCGGCCGACACCAGCAGGCCCCAGTGGCCGTCGTCGTTGAACGAGATCAGGCCGTTGGCCTCGGGCCCCCAGTGGCGCGTGGTCGAGCCGCGCTCGCCGTTCGCGGAATAGCTGTAGGTGAAGCCGCTGGGCAGATCCCAGGGCCGGTAGGTATGCAGGTTGATCGCGCCGCTGATGCCGCTGTCGGTGGTGCTGGCGGTAGCCGACTTCAGCACGTCCACGCCGTGGAACAGCGTGGACGGCAGCATGGTGAAGTCGGGCTGCTGCGAGTCGATCTGGTCCGCCGTGATGAACACTTCGCCGTTCAGCATGGTGCCGACCTGGGGCAGGCCGCGCACGTCCACCGAGGTGCCCACGCCGGCGTCGCGGTTGATCTGCACGCCGGTGACGCGCTGCAGGGAGTCGGTGATGGTCACGTCGGGCAGCGCGCCGATGTTTTCCGCCGTGATGCTGTCCTGGATGTTCGGCGCATCGCGCTTCAGGTCGATCGCGCGCATCTGCGAGGCGCGCACGCCGGAGACGGTGACGGTGGACAGCGTGATCGCCGCCTTTTGCTTCGCGGCATCGGCCTTGGATTTGGCTTTCGCGGCATCGGCCGGCGACGCAGCCTGCGCGTCCTGCGGCGTGGCGGCCTGCGCCCCCGGGTTGTCCGCCGGGGCACCCGGGCGCGGCGATGCCATGGCCGAGGTCGCCACGACGGCGAGCAGCGACATGGAGATGGCGAATGACAAGGGGTGCTTGCGATGGTCGGTGGACATGGACTTTGCCTCTCGGTTGATGTCGGTCGAATCCCAACTGCTCCGCGTTGCTTCAAAACCTGCGCATCCGGATGACATCCGCCGTGCGACACGGCACGGTGCGGCGGTCGCGCTATGCAACCGGCATGGCGCTGCGCGCCATCACCGTTTCCCCGTTCGGCGCTCCCCCTGTGGAACGCCGATTTCCGTGCTGCCTTTCGAAAACGTGATGCGGGCCAGCGCCCACTGCCCGTCGCGCGGGTCGCCCGTGGCGACGATGCACAAGTCGCGGGCGCCGTTGCCCGGCGTCGTCGCGATCGGTGCGCCGAGACGGGTCTGTCCTGGTGCCTGCGCCGCCGGCGTCAGCGGCAGGCGGGCGAGCAGCGGCCCCGTGCAGGAGTCGGCATGGATCTCGAACTCGCCGACCGCGCCGATCCTGGGGCGCACCACGGCATCCTTGGCCTCGTCGCCGAAGCGCCATGTCACGCGCGCCACGCTCAGGTCGACGTGCGTGACGCCTGCCAGCGGCGCCTGCGGCCACAGCCAGCACATGTCGCCGACGTCCATCGTGTAGACCGGCCGCGCACCCCGCGCCGGCTGCTGGCCGCCCAGGCGCATGCCCGGCTGGTGCGAGCAGGTGGCGAGCTGGCTGCTGTCGCGGCCGAGCAGGGTCGCGGCATCCAGTACCTGCATGCGCGGCGCGGCGAGCGGGTAGCCATCGGACATGAAGGTTGCCGCGCGCAGCGTGGTCCGGTCTCGTGCAGCGAGTGTCAGCGGGCGGACATACGCCGTGGAAGCCGGCGTCGGTGCGGAACCGTCGGTCGTGTAGCGGATCGTGCCGAAGCCGGTCTGGTTGGCGAGCGCGACGCGCAGCGTGTCGCCGGCACCTGCCGTCACGTCGAAGGCGGGCGCAAACGCCGTGTCGGCATAGCCGATGCCGAGTGCGCGGTAGCGCGCCAGCTCGGCGGGCAGGCGCTGCAGAAAACCGCCCCAGTCGTGCGTGGCCGCCGGCGACCAGCCCAGTTCCGCCAGGGCGGCGAGGCGCGGGTACAGCGCATGCTGATCGCGCGCGAAGTCCGGCATCAGTTCGGTCCAGAGCCCGGCCTGCACGCCGATCACATGGCCGGCTTCGGCCGCGCTGGCGCCGCGCGGGATCACGACGGTGTCGTAGGCCTGCCGCAGCGTCGCCATCGGCGGCTGCCCCGGCCATTCGTCGGGCAGGCTGGACTGGTAGTGGTCGAAGTACAGCGACTCCTGCGGCGTCATCACCACGTCGTGGCCTTGCCGCAGCGCGGCCAGCGCCACGCGCTCGCCGTCGTTGCCGTGCCAGGACATCACCACTTCCGCAGCCGGCAGCGTCGCGCCCGCGACCAGTTCATCGTCCCAGCCGACCGGCGTGCGCCCGTGCGCAGTGAGATGCCCGGCGACCTGGCCGGTGAGCCAGCCCTGCAGCTGGTCCATGTTCGCGAGGCCCAACTGGTGCATCTGCGCCTGCACCGCGGGCGAGGCGTTCCACTGCTGCTTGTCCGCTTCGTCGCCGCCGATCGAGACGTACTTCGAGGGGAACAGCCGCATCACCTCGTCGAGCACGTCGTCGACGAAATGCAGGGTCTTCGCGTCGGGCTTCAGCAGCCACGGGCTGACGCCCCAGTCCGTCCACACGGGCGGACGCTGGCCGGTGACGCCCAGCCACGGATACGCGGCGATGGCCGCCTGCGCATGCCCGGGCAGGTCGATGCCCGGCACCACGGTGACGTAGCGTTCGGCGGCGTAACGCACGATCTCGCGCACCTCGGCCGCGGTGTAATGGCCGCAATAGGGTTGGTCGGGCGAGCCGGTCAACTCGGCATCGAGGCCCACCGCGTTGCGGCAGGCGCCGGTTTTCGTCAGTGCGGGGTAGCCGGGGATGTCCAGGCGCCAGCCTTGGTCCTCGGTCAGATGCCAGAGCAGCACGTCGAGCTTGTCGAGCGACATCCAGTCGATCAACTGCTCGATCTCGGCCACGCTCTGGTAATGCCGTCCGGAGTCGAGCAGCAGCGCGCGCCAGGCGAAACGCGGGTGGTCGTCGATGACGCCCGCGGCCACTTCGGCCGCACTGCCGCGGGTCCAGCCGGGCGGCGTCAGCAACTGCCACAGGGTGACGCTGCCGTAGAACGCGCCGCGCGGCGTGCGCGCGGTGATCCGTATGCCCTGGTCGTCGATCACGATGCGGTAGCCGGCATCGCCCGCCACGTCCGCGTGCGGGTCGATGTTGAACGTGATGGCGGCGCGCGCGTCGGCCGCCGTCGTCGCGTGCAATCGCAGGCCGCGCGTGTCGGCCAGCAAATGCACGAACCGGTCCACGATGGCTTGCAGCTGCGGGCGATCCGCACCGTGCACGGCGACCACGGCGCCATCCGCAATCTCGACCGCGGGCGATGCGGCGGGGTAGGCGTGGGCGGGCTGCGGCAGCAGCGACCAGGCAGGCGCGGCCGGCGTCGCCGTGGCGATGCCCATGGTCGCCAGCCACGCGGCGGCGAACGCGGCGAGACCTTTTCCCACGCACGCCCGCGCGCGCGGCTGTCCGGAAAGGCGCGGCGCCGATGTCGCGATGACGTTCACGGGGCCGGACCGCCTGCCGCGGCGGGGCGCGGCGTCGTTGCCGCGGACGTGCCACGTCCGAGGTACCACCTCGCCGCGCCCAGCACGCCCTGGCGTCCGTGCTCCGTCACCCATACCGGAACCTGCGACAGGAACGCGCGCACGCTGCGTCCGTGCAGGAAGCGCTCCTCGAAATCGCTGCGTGCCAGCAGGCCGAACATCGAATCCAGGAAGCCGCCGGCGAGGTACACGCCGCCGCTGGCCATGTAGGCCATGGCCAGGCTGCCGGCGAAACTTCCCAGCGCCGCGCAGAAGACCTCCACCGCTTCCGTGGCCTGCGCATCACTGCAGGCCACGGCGGCCGCGGTGACGGCCGCGGGCGTGGCCAGCCAGGGTGTTGTCCCGTGCAAGGCGCACAGGGTCCGGTAGAGGGTCAGCAGGCCGGGGCCCGACACGATGCGCTCACACGGCAGGTAACCGCCATCCGGCACCAGCTGCGCGAGGATCTCGCGCTCGCGGATCGAGTGCGGCGCGAAATCCATCTGGCCGGCTTCCGTGGCCAGCACGCAGCCGCCAGCGGGACCGGACAGGCGCACCGCCGCGCCCAGGCCGGTACCGGGACCGATCACCAGCGTCGGGCCATCGGCGTGGCGATCCGGCCCGCACAGCAGGCGGCCGCCGCAGACCAGCGGGTTGTCGAGCGCGTACCCCAGCGCCTCGAAGTCATTGAGCGCGGCCAGGTCGTCCAGCGCCAGCGCCCTGCGCACCGACGGTAGGTGAATGGGCCAGGCGGAGTTGTCGTTGAGCACCTCGTCGCCCATCAGCTGGCCGGCGCAGGCGAGCACGCAGCGCCGCACCGGGGCCTGCACCTCGTCGTCGACGAAGGCCTGCAGCAGTTCCGCCAGCCCGCCGAAATCCCCGCAGGCGAACTTGCGGTAGGCCAGCACCTCGACCGCGCGCCCCCCGTCTTGGGCGACTTGGATCAGCGCCACGCGGGCGTGCGTGCCACCGACGTCGGCCGCCAGGAATGGCGTCGTCGAGACACTTGCCGGTCGATCCGGTTGGTCGATTGCCGCGTTCACCGTGCTCCCCCGCAACGGAACGGGTGACAGCTTGCGAGTCGTTGACACCGGTGTCAATCCGCGATGCAGCGCGCTGTGACAAGACTGATGTTTGAATGTATCCCATTGAAAATGTTTAATTAACCGCGATGTTTCGGGCGTCGTCATGTCTTTGACATGCTGTGCCGCAGCATTTCGTGGTGCCGCCGCGGGCCGGCTATGGCGCCGATCGGGAAGAGGGCTGGCTCCCCGCGGGCGCGCAGTGGCGGCGCGATAGAATGCCGCGATGGATATCTTCAAGACCTTCACCCTCGAGGCGGCGCACCGCCTGCCGAATGTGCCGGCGGGGCACAAGTGCGCGCGCCTGCACGGACATTCTTTCCGAGTGGAGATCCACCTCAGCGGCGAGCTGGGTGCCGACAGCGGCTGGGTGATGGATTTCGCCGAGGTGAAGGCGGCGTTCCAGCCCTTGTACGACCGGCTCGACCACCACTACCTCAACGAGGTTGAGGGTCTGGAAAACCCCACCAGCGAGCGGCTGGCGATATGGGTCTGGGAGCGCCTCAAGCCGACGCTGCCGCTGCTGTCCGAAGTCACCGTGCACGAGACCTGCACGTCGGGCTGCCGCTACCGGGGGTAGGCCGGAATCCGGGTCCGGCGGGAAAGCGAACGCTCCGGCATCGTTCCTGGCGTCCGGGACGGAACGCCCGCGGGCGGGAGACCGGTGCGGCCGGTGGGCCTGGAATCGCCTGCATTCCTGAGCCTGTAGCCGTGAGTATTGCGGCATTGCGACAGCTGCGTGACTGATCCAATGATGTGTATATCCTGAATATTTTCACAGTGGTCTTGCCCGGCCGCAAAAAATATATTGCATTGCACAAAAAAGCTTGCTAGAGTGCTTGCCACTATCCCGCAAACCCCACGAGGGCAAGCTCATGAACCAGCAGTACAGCAACCAGTTTTTCGCCTACACCAAGCAGATCACCGAGGGCGCGTTCAAGGCGCAGTCGCTGGCCCTGAAGAGCCTGGAGACGGTCGCCGGGCTGCAGCTCAAGGCGTTTGAGCAGCAGACGCGTGATTCGGCCGCCTTCGTGGCCGAGGCGCTGGAAACCCGCGACGCCGACGCCCTGCGCGGCCTGTGGGAAAAGGGCGCCAGCCTCAGCCGCGAGCAGGCCGAGCGCGCAGTGGCGGTTTCGCAGGAAATCATCGCCGTGACGCAGAAGGCTGCGGAGTCGCTGCAGGCGCTGGTGCAGGAACAGCGCCAGGCCGCCAATGAGGCGGTGACCGCGCCGGCCGCGAAGAAGGCCGCCGCGAAGTAAGCAACGAAACAACCCGAGTGGCACCCTGCCGGCGGCCCCCCTCCCTCCCGCGCGGCAGCAAGGGCCGGACTTCCCCAGTCCGGCCCTTTTCTTTGGTGAATCAGGCGACAACGTCTGCACTCGAAGCGGGCTGCGGGACAAGTTGCCGCAGCGTTCGCGGCTTGTCGCTGCAAGCGGGGCACTGATATACTTTTACGGATTGAATCATGGTTCGTGGCTGTATCGGTGCCACCTGGTGGAAACCGGTGCGGAGAGGTTACGTGCTCAACAGTCTCGACGCCGGTCGGCGCCTCGCACTGCGCACGGTGCTGCTGCAACTTGCGGTGGCGGCGATGGTCGGCGCGGTGTTCCTGCTGAAGGGGCATCGGGAGGCGGTTGCGGCCGCGGCCGGAGCTTTCACGGTGGCGCTGGGTACCGCGCTGATGTCCGTGCAGGTCTTCGGTCGCCTGGTCGGCGGCGCGGCGGCTTTCGCCCGCCTGCTGCTCGGCATGCTGCTGAAGTGGGCAGTGGTCGTCGGCGGGCTGGGGTTGATCCTGTTTCAGTACAAATTGCCGCCGCTGGCCGCCGTGACGGGGCTGGTGGCTGCCTACGCGGTCTATCTGCTGGCGTTCAGATTCAAGGGTTGATACATGGCAAGCGAGCCGCAGGGCGGTCTTACCGAATACATCCAGCACCACCTCCAGCACCTCGTGCCGCATGCGAGCAAGGAAGGTTTCTGGGCGGTGCACCTCGATTCGGTCGCGGTGTCGCTGGTGCTGGGCGTGCTGTTCTGCCTGTGGTTCTGGCTGAAGGCGCGCAAGGCCACCGCCGGCGTGCCGTCCAAGGGCCAGGCGTTCGTCGAGATCATCCTCGAGTTCGTCGACGGCCAGGTCAAGGACGTGTTCCACGGCGATCGCCGCGTGCTGGGCCCGCTGGCGCTGACCGTGTTCGTCTGGGTGTTCCTGATGAACGCGATGGACCTGCTCCCGGTCGATCTGCTGCCGTGGATCACCGAGCAGTTCGGCATTGGCCACTTCCGCGCCGTGCCCACCGCCGACATCAACATGACGTTCGCGATGTCGATCACGGTGTTCCTGCTGATCATCGTCTACAGCTTCAAGGCCAAGGGCTTTGGCGGCTATATGCACGAGCTGTTCACCGCGCCGTTCGGCAAGCACCCGGCGCTGTGGATCCCCAATTTCGCGCTGAACCTGGTCGAGCTGCTGTCCAAGCCGGTGAGCCTGGCGATGCGACTGTTCGGCAACATGTATGCGGGCGAGCTGGTGTTCATGCTGATCGCCGGCCTGTTCAGCGCAGGCGCGGGCCTGGCCGGCTGGGCGCTGTATGGCGCCGGCATCATCGGCTACACGGTGTGGGGCATCTTCCACATCCTGATCATCTCGATCCAGGCCTTCATCTTCATGGTGCTGACGATCGTGTACATCTCGATGGCGCACGACCATCACTGATTCCGGTTCTGTTTCAGTTCTTCAACCCTTCAACGCAACAACCGTTTTTTCGAGGAGATCACCGTGGAACATCTTGTCCAGTTTGCACAAATCCAGGGCTTCACCGCCATCGCGCTCGGCCTGATCATCGGCCTCGGTGCGCTGGGTGCCTGTATCGGTATCGGCGTGATGGGCTCGAAGTTCCTGGAAGCCGCCGCCCGTCAGCCGGAGCTGGTGCCGCTGCTGCAGGGTCGCATGTTCCTGCTGGCCGGCCTGATCGACGCGGCGTTCCTGATCGGCGTGGCGCTGGCGATGTACTTCGCCGTGGCGAACCCGCTGCTGGGCAAGATTCTGACCGCCGCCGGCGCCGGTCAGTAAGTCGTACTCCGGCGTGCTGCCGCGGCAGCACACCGCAAGTCGGCGCGGGCCATTGAGGCCCGCGCTGGTTCCATTCCGTATTTGCAGGTAAGGCAGCGATGAATTTCAACGCGACCCTGATCGGCGAAATGATCGCTTTCGCCATCCTCATCTGGTTCTGCGTCCAGTTCATCTGGCCGCACATCAACAAGGCCATCGAGGAACGGCAGATCAAGATCGCCGAGGGCCTCAGCGCCGCCGAGCGCGCGCACGCCGAGCTGAAGGCGGCCGACACGAAGGTGGCGGACGAGGTGCGCAAGGCGCGCCAGCAGGCGTCCGAGATCATCGACAAGGCGCAGCAGCAGGCCAACGGCATCCTCGACAAGGCCCGCGCCGACGCGATCGTCGAGATCAATCGGCTGAAGGCCGCCGCGCAGGACGACATCGCCGCGATGGCGCAGCAGGCGCGCGAGCAACTGCGCGAGCGCGTGGGTGCGCTGGCCGTGCAGGGCGCTTCCAAGATCGTGCAGCGCGAGGTGGATGCCTCGACGCACAAGGCACTGCTCGACCAGCTCGCCGCCGAGGTCTGATCCATGGCCCAGGCAATCACTCTCGCCCGTCCCTACGCTCGCGCCGCGTTCGAGCTGGCACATGCCAGCGGCGCGCTGGCCGCGTGGTCGCAGGCGCTGGGTTTCGCCGCCGCGGTGGCCAGCGACGCGCGCGTGGCCGGCCTCGGCAACGATCCGCGCGTGCAGCCGGCGCAGCTGGTGATGCTGCACCTGCCCCAAGGCATGGCGGCCGATGCGCCGTTCGCGCAGTTCCTGGGCGAGCTGGCCGAGCACCGCCGCATGGCGCTGCTGCCGGAAGTGGCTGCGCTGTACGAGCAGTATCGCCGCGAGTCCGAGTCGCAGCTGCTGGTCAAGGTGACCAGCGCGATGGCGCTGGACGCGGCACAGGCCGAGCAGCTCAAGGCATCGCTGAAGCGCCGCTTCAAGCGCGAGATCGAACTCGATGCCCGGGTCGATGCCTCGCTGCTGGCCGGCGTGGTGATCGACGCCGGCAGCGAAGTGATCGACGGTTCCGCGCGCGGGCGCCTCGAGCGCCTGGGCAACACGCTCGCACAGTAATTTTCACGCGAAGTCCGTTTCGCGGAGAGCAAACCCCGGCATCCAGTCGGACTCTCAAAGAAAGCATCGCGTTTACAAAATTTCAGGATAACGACCATGTCCAGCACCACCCTGAACCCGTCCGAGATCAGCGAACTGATCAAGAACCGCATCGAGCAGTTCAAGCTCGGCGCGGAGGCCCGCAACGAGGGCACGATCATCAGCGTGTCCGACGGCATCGTGCGCATCCACGGCCTGGCCGACGTGATGCAGGGCGAGATGATCGAGCTGCCGGGCAACGCAACTGCGCTGGCGCTGAACCTGGAGCGCGACTCGGTCGGCGCGGTGGTGCTGGGCGAATACCAGCACCTGCGCGAGGGCGACGTGGCCAAGACCACCGGTCGCATCCTCGAAGTGCCCGTGGGTCCCGAGCTGCTCGGCCGCGTGGTCGATTCGCTGGGTAACCCGATCGACGGCAAGGGCCCGCTCAACGCCAAGCTCAGCTCGCCGATCGAGAAGGTTGCGCCGGGCGTGATCTGGCGCAAGAGCGTCGACCAGCCGGTGCAGACCGGCTACAAGTCGGTCGACTCGATGATCCCGATCGGCCGCGGCCAGCGCGAGCTGATCATCGGCGACCGCCAGACCGGCAAGACCGCGCTGGCGATCGACGCGATCATCAACCAGAAGGATTCGGGCATCTTCTCGATCTACGTGGCGATCGGCCAGAAGCGCTCGTCGATCGCGAACGTGGTGCGCAAGCTGGAAGAGAACGGTGCGCTGGCCAACACCATCGTGGTGGTGGCCTCCGCTTCCGAGTCGGCCGCGCTGCAGTACATCGCGCCGTACGCCGGCTGCGCCATGGGCGAGTACTTCCGCGACCGCGGCCAGGATGCCCTGATCGTTTACGACGACCTCAGCAAGCAGGCCGTGGCCTACCGCCAGATCTCGCTGCTGCTGAAGCGCCCGCCGGGTCGCGAAGCCTATCCGGGCGACGTGTTCTATCTGCACTCGCGCCTGCTCGAGCGCGCCTCGCGCGTCTCCGAGGAGTACGTCGAGAAGTTCACGAACGGCGAGGTGAAGGGCAAGACCGGTTCGCTGACCGCGCTGCCGATCATCGAGACCCAGGCCGGCGACGTGTCCGCGTTCGTGCCGACGAACGTGATCTCGATCACCGACGGCCAGATCTTCCTCGAGACCGACCTGTTCAACGCCGGCATCCGTCCGGCCGTGAACGCCGGCATCTCGGTGTCGCGCGTGGGCGGTTCGGCGCAGACCAAGATCGTGAAGAAGCTCTCCGGCGGCGTGAAGCTGGCGCTGGCGCAGTACCGCGAGCTGGCCGCGTTCGCGCAGTTCGCCTCCGACCTCGATCCGGCCACCCGCGCCCAGCTCGACCGTGGCCAGCGCGTCACCGAGCTGATGAAGCAGTCGCAGTATGCGCCGCTGTCGATCGCCGAGCTGGCGCTGTCGGTGTACGCCGCCGAGAAGGGCTACCTCGACGACCTGCCGGTGAACAAGGTGCTGGCGTTCGAGAAGGGCCTGCACGCCTTCATGCACCAGAACCACGCCGAGCTGATGAGGAAGATCGTCGCCACGGGCGCCTGGGATGCCGAGATCGAAGGCGTCTTCAAGGCTTCGCTGGACGAGTACAAGAAGACGGGTAGCTGGTAAGAGCAGCGGGGAGCAGGGAACGCCACCACCCCGTTCCCCAGACCCCGTTCCCCAGGCGAGCACAGCGAGCGAAACAGATGGCCAGCGGACGCGAAATCAAAACCAAGATCAAGAGCACGCAGAACATGCGCAAGGTGACGCGCGCGCTCGAAATGGTCTCGGCCTCGAAGATCCGCAAGGCGCAGGATCTGATGAAGGCCTCGCGTCCCTATGCGCGTTCCATGCGCAAGGTGATCGCGCACGTGGCGCAGGCCAGCACCGACTTCAAGCATCCGTTCCTGGTCGAACGCGACAACGTGGCACGGGTGGCCTACATCGTGGTGTCCACCGACCGCGGCCTGTGCGGCGGCCTGAACTCCAACATGTTCCGCCGCCTGCTGCCGGCGATCCAGGAGTGGCAGGGCAAAGGCGTGCAGGTCGACGTGGTGGCGATCGGCCAGAAGGCGCTGCAGTTCTTCCGCCGCATCAAGGGCGTGAACCTGACCGGCAGCACCACCCATCTCGGCGAGCGGCCGAAGCTGGAGCAGCTGATCGGCGTGATCAAGGTGGTGCTGGACGCCTATTCGGCGAATGCGCTGGACCGCGTGTTCCTCGCCTACAACGACTTCGTCAACACCATGACGCAGAAGCCGACCATCGACGCGCTGCTGCCGTTGCCGCTGGTGGCCGCGGAAATGGAAGCGCACCAGGCGGCCGGCGAGTCGGCGTATGCCGGCATCAAGCTGGAGCAGGCCCACGACTGGGACTACATCTACGAACCCGACGCGCAGACCGTGCTGGAGCACGTGCTGGGCCGCTACATCGAATCGGTGGTGTACCAGGGCGTGCTGGAGAACCTCGCCAGCGAGCACGCCGCGCGCATGGTCGCGATGAAGAGCGCGTCGGACAACGCGAACAAGGTGATCGACACGCTGACCCTGGTCTACAACAAGACCCGGCAGGCGGCGATCACGCAGGAAATTTCCGAAATCGTGGGTGGCGCGGCGGCTGTATAAGTGCGGGCTGTACTAGTGCGAGCATCCATGCTCGCAGAAGCAAATCAAAAAGCGGCCATCCATGGCCGCACTGTTGAAAAGAGCGACGCTTCGGTGGCGCTTTCAAAGAAACCTAAGAAATCCATCCGGAGCACATCCATGAGTCAGGGCAAAGTGGTTCAGATCATCGGCGCGGTCATCGACGTCGAGTTCGCGCGCGATCAGGTGCCGCAGGTGTATGACGCGCTGAAGATCGACGGCACCGAGATCACGCTGGAAGTGCAGCAGGTGCTGGGCGACGGCGTGGTGCGCACGATCGCGCTGGGTTCCACCGACGGCATGAAGCGTGGCCTCGTGGCCCGCAACACCGGCGAAGGCATCAAGGTGCCGGTGGGCAATGCCACCCTGGGCCGCATCATGGACGTGCTCGGCAACCCGATCGACGAGGTCGGCCCGATCAACGCCGAGGATCGCTGGGTGATCCACCGCGAGGCGCCGTCGTATGCCGATCAGGCGCTGGCCAACGAGCTGCTGGAAACCGGCATCAAGGTGATCGACCTGGTCTGCCCATTCGCCAAGGGCGGCAAGGTCGGCCTGTTCGGTGGCGCCGGCGTGGGCAAGACCGTGAACATGCTGGAACTCATCAACAACATCGCGACCCAGCATTCGGGCCTGTCGGTGTTCGCCGGCGTGGGTGAGCGTACCCGCGAAGGCAACGACTTCTACCACGAGATGCAGGACGCCGGCGTGGTCAAGCTGGACAACCTGCCCGAGTCCAAGGTGGCGATGGTCTACGGTCAGATGAACGAGCCGCCGGGCAACCGCCTGCGCGTGGCGCTGACCGGCCTGACCATGGCCGAGTACTTCCGCGACCAGAAGGACGCATCCGGCAAGGGCAAGGACGTGCTGTTCTTCGTGGACAACATCTACCGCTACACGCTGGCCGGCACCGAGGTGTCCGCGCTGCTCGGCCGCATGCCGTCCGCCGTGGGCTACCAGCCGACCCTGGCCGACGAGATGGGCGTGCTGCAGGAGCGCATCACCTCGACCAAGACTGGCTCGATCACCTCGATCCAGGCCGTGTACGTGCCCGCGGACGACCTGACCGACCCGTCGCCGGCCACCACCTTCGCGCATCTGGATTCCACCGTGACCCTGTCGCGCCAGATCGCCTCGCTGGGCATCTATCCGGCGGTGGATCCGCTGGACTCCACCAGCCGCCAGCTCGATCCGCAGGTCGTCGGCCAGGAGCATTACGACGTGGCCCGCCGCGTGCAGGGCATGCTGCAGCGCTACAAGGAGCTGAAGGACATCATCGCCATCCTCGGCATGGACGAGCTCAGCGAGGAAGACAAGCAGGTGGTGGCGCGCGCCCGCAAGTGCGAGCGTTTCTTCAGCCAGCCGTTCCATGTGGCCGAAGTGTTCACCGGCGCGCCCGGCAAGTACGTGTCGCTGAAGGAAACCATCCGCGGCTTCAAGATGATCGTCGAAGGCGACGTCGACCACCTGCCGGAGCAGGCGTTCTACATGGTCGGCGGCATCGACGAGGCCATCAAGAAGGGCGAGGAGATGGGGGCCAAGCAATCCGCGTAAGCGGATTGCGCAACAGCATGGGCAATCTGGCGAGAACGCCACCATGCAAGCCGGCTCTTCCTGCTTTTCGTTCATCCGCGAACGTGACGAGTAACCAACCATGACCACCCTCCGAGTCGACATCGTCAGCGCCGAGGCCGAGATCTTCTCCGGCGAGGCCACGATGCTCGTCGCCACCGGCGAGCTGGGCGAGCTGGGCATCACCCCGCGCCACGCGCCGCTGATCACCCGTCTCAAGCCGGGCCATGTCGACGTGGTGCTGGCTGCGGGCGAGCGCCAGCAGTTCTACATCTCCGGCGGCATCCTCGAGGTGCAGCCGCAGGTGGTCACCGTGCTGGTCGACACCGCGATCCGCGCCGCCGACCTCGACGAGGCCGCCGCGCAGCGCGCGAAGAAGGAAGCCGAAGACGCGCTGGCCAATCGCACCGACGCGCTGGAAGTTTCCGAGGCGCAGGCCAAGCTGGCCCAGGCGATGGCCCAGCTGCAGGCGCTGGAGCGGCTGCGGAAGAATTTGAAGCACTGAGGCTTTGCTTTTGCGATCTTCCCTGATCGCGGAAATCAAATGGGCGGCCATCCATGGCCGCACTCGTGGATGAAGCGGTCGCTTCGATGGATATTGCGGAAAGAACGCCGGCCTTGTGCCGGCGTTTTCGTGTCCGTGGTTTGCCGCGACGGTCGCGACGGCGCTTCAAATTACAAGCGTAATTTGATAGCGTTGCCGACACTCGCCGGATGGAGAAGGTCGTGATGGCACGCATGAGGCTGCTGGCTCCGGGCTTGCTCGCGCTGGGCGTGGCGGGCTGCGCCACGGTCGCCGCGCCGCCCGCCGGGGCGCCGAACGAAGGCTCCGCCAGTTACCGGATGCTCGACGACGGCCACGTGGCGCATTACCCGCTGGCGATCGGTGACACCGCCACGGGTGCCACGCCGTTTCGGCGCGTGACGCCGGTCTATCCGCCGGAACAACTCGCGGCCTGCCCGCCGGTGCAGGAAGTGCGGGTGCAGGTCATCGTGGACGATGCGGGCAAGGTCAGCGACGTGCGTGATCTGTCGACGGACGATGTGTCGGCCGCATCGCGCAGTTCCCCGTTCTACGCCGCCGCGCGCGCGGCAGTGCTGCAGTGGGAGTTCAATCCGTTGCGCATCAACCATTGGGCCGCGGACGCGAACGGCAACACCCACACAGTGGACAGCAAGACCAAACCGTTCAGCCTGAGCTACGCGTTCCGCTTCGAGTGCCACGCCGGCAAGGCGACGGTGATGTCCGCGCCGGCGCAGGGTTGAGCCGGCGTCCGGCAGCGGGCTGATAGACTCCGCGGATTCTCCACGTCAGGGCAGACCCGCATGAGCCAGGCCCCCCTTCACGTCATCGTCCTCGCCGCCGGCGCCGGCACGCGCATGAAGTCCACGCGCCCCAAGGTGCTGATGCCGCTGGCCGGGCGGCCGCTGCTGGCGCACGTGCTGGCCACCGCGCGAGCGCTGCAGCCGGCGGCGATCCACGTGGTGTACGGCCACGGCGGCGACCAGGTGCGGGCCGCGTTCGCAGGCCAGGATGACTTGCATTGGGTGC
>Ga0209026_1000383_pt1 | contig 40563 bp, 41 predicted proteins | sample AraplaCL_Col_mCL_FD_184262 | JGI IMG/M metagenome (GOLD analysis project Ga0209026, IMG submission 184262) | Arabidopsis root microbial communities from the University of North Carolina, USA - plate scrape CL_Col_mCL (SPAdes) (version 2) | ecosystem: Host-associated > Plants > Roots >... | reverse complement strand
ACGATTTTATTGGGATCGATATTTAATTCGCGCGCGTTTGATACCAGGTAGATCAGGGCACAACGCACATCCTCGATAGCCGCCGGAGCAGGTGCGGTGGGCAGCATACGGTACTCAATATTAGCAACCGAATAGCCCAGTTTATAAAACAACCCAAAACCATATTGCGACTCTTTGGTGCCACTCGTCCAGCCGCCGCCATGTATATTAATTACCACCGGTGATGGTCTTCCTGCTCTGGGTGCCAGATAAAGGTCCATCTTACACTCGTAGTTAAACACCTTGGTGTAAACTACATTGAGCTGGGCGGTATAGCCTTTAGGGTATGGATTTGCCGGGAATTTAACGCCATCCTGGGCAAATAACTGAGCGGTAAAAAAAACAAAAGGTATAAGGCAGGCTAATCTCTTCATTGGGGTATTACACTTCGTTCAGCTTTTTGTAATCTTCTCTAACAGGATCAAAAATATCTATCAGTTTACAATCGGTAACAGCGGTGCCACCATGTATGGCGTTTGGCGGAATGACAACAAATGATGAAGGAGTAAGTATTCGGGTTTCGCCATTAATGGTCATCGCAAATTCGCCCTCCAGTACAAAAGCGCACTGTGTATGTACATGTTGATGCAGTTGAGCGGTGCAGCCTGCCTTAACAGTGATAAAATTGATGGTGTTGTTTGAAGTATGAATCAATTTTGAAAAAAAGCCGGGGGCTATTTCGCTGGTATCGATATCATCAAAATACTGAAAAGGGGATTGCAGCATAAAAACAGTTTAACCCAAAAATAAGCAAAAGCCCGCATATAATTACTGTTTAAACTGTTAGCAAATGGTAAATTAAAACTTAAGTTTTGCAGTAAGAGACAAGAGGCTATAAAAACCCTTTAAGTCACTATCAGCACTCGACTTAAAGCCATCAGGATACGGGGACGCGATGTATGTAAATTGAATATTGGGGTTGATCTCGACCTTATCGTACCCAAAAATGTTTCCTATATCTATAAACGTGCCTATATTAAGTGGTACAATGGGTACATAACCATAAGGTTTAACATCGTAATAAACATCTGTTATGCTGGTATCGTAGGTAAAAGCGATGTTACTCTTCATCACACCGGCGCCAATACCAATATATAACCGCTTAACAGCGTCCTGAAATTTGTTTTCGGGATAAAAATCGTTTACCAGGCCAAGGCCAAACCTGAGGTTAAAATTAATGGATTTATAGTCGTTAGTACTACTGTGAAAATACAAGCGCGACGACGAATTATTGTCGATACCCTGTAAAGTACCTATTTGCCCCTCAATGCCAGCCGAAAAATAGCGGCTAAATTCATAATCGAGTGTGCCAATAAAGCAACCTATTGATGGATTTTGATTATAGTGGGTAGCGAGTTGGGTAAGGCCGCCGCCTGCACCAAGGCGCAATCCACTGGTACTTTTACCATATGAATCATCTATCTGGCAATAAGCGGACGAAGTGCTTAATATGCCGGCACTTGCTAAAACAGCAAAAATTAATATCCAGTTAAAAGTTTTGGGCTTAAAAAAGCGCAGCACAATTTTACGTGCGACACTACGGGGATAGTGAGGGAAGGGGTACGGCATAGCAATAGTTTAATCCAAAACTAAAAAAAAGCCGCAATAAATGGCACTCAACCCGCTAATAACTGTAAATTAAAATTTAAATTTTACGCTGAGGGAGAACTCGTTATAAAAACCTTTTAGGTGGCTGTTTGCACTCGAAATGAATCCATCGGAATACATTGAATTCATATAGGTAAACTGGTAATTGGGGTTGATCTCCACCCTATCGTAACCCAGGAAATTAGGCAGATCGATAAACGTGCCCAAATTAAATGGTACTATGGGCACATAACCATAGGTTTGGGGCGTACCATAAGCGTATTGCGCCAGGGAGGGATCGGTTGTAAAGGTGATCTTGTTTTTCAGAGTACCGTAACCAACACCAATATAAAGCCGTTTGACAGCATCCTGAAAGCCGTTTTCGGGGTAAAAATCATCGATCAAACCCAGACCCACTTTAACATTGAAGTTAACCGAGCGGTATTTGTTGGTACTGCTGGTATAATATAAATGGTGCGGGTTATAGGTATCTACCCCTTTCAGCGTACCATACTGACCTTCAACACCAATAGAAAGATATGGGTTAAAGTTATAATCGATACTGCCAACGGTTGTTAACTGCACCGGGCTGTTGCTGTAATGGGTAATTAACGATGTAGTACCAACGCCGCCGCCAATACGCAGGCCATGGGTATTTTTGCCGTAAAAAAAATCGATTTGACTATAAGCGGGTGTTGATAATAGTATCGACGAAAAGGTAATAACAGAAACGGAAAGGCTAAAAAGGTAGTTTGTGATGCATTTCATAAGCGGCGTATTCCAAAGGTTATGCCAAATGGCTTAATAAAACTGTTTAACGCCCGTTACCCTTATTACAGTATGTTTGATGTAACTTTAGTGTTACAAAAAATCATCAATGTATACATTGCTATACAAAAACGGTTAAAAAATTAAACCTTTATGAGGGTTGAAAAGCCTTTTATGCAATTCGGGTTAAACTTTTAACTTTGCTTAGCATGAAGAAATTATTAGTGGCCAACCGTGGCGAGATAGCTTTAAGGATAATGCGTTCGGCACGCGAAATGGGAATAAAAACCGTAGCTGTTTACAGCGATGTCGATCGTAATGCTTTGCACGTACGTTATGCTGATGAAGCAGTGCATATTGGTCCGGCGCCATCAAATCAATCGTACCTGGTTGGCGATAAAATTATAGCGGCCTGTAAAGAAACAGGTGCCCAAGCAATACACCCGGGTTATGGTTTCCTTTCGGAGAACGCCGCTTTTGCGAGGCAGGTACGCGAGGCCGGCCTGATATTGGTTGGCCCATCACCCGAAGCTATGGAGATAATGGGTAACAAGCTATCGGCGAAAGCCGCGGCATTAAAATACAATATACCCATGGTACCCGGTACCGAGGAAGCAATAACAGATGTAGCCGTGGCTAAGATCCGCGCAAGCGAAGTAGGCTTCCCTATCCTGATCAAGGCCGCCGCGGGCGGTGGCGGCAAGGGCATGCGCATTGTTGACCGTGTAGAAGATTTTGAAGAGCAAATGGCCTTGGCGGTGAGCGAGGCTACATCGGCCTTTGGTGATGGCTCGGTATTTATTGAGCGGTATGTATCGTCGCCAAGGCATATTGAGATACAGATATTGGGCGATACGCACGGCAATATTGTGCACCTGTTTGAGCGGGAATGTTCGGTACAGCGCCGCCATCAAAAAGTGATCGAGGAAGCGCCATCATCTATACTTACTCCCGAAATACGCCAGCAAATGGGCAAATGCGCGGTAGACGTCGGCCGGAGCGTAAATTATACCGGTGCAGGTACGGTGGAGTTTATTATGGATAACGACCTGAACTTTTACTTTTTGGAGATGAACACCCGCCTGCAGGTGGAACACCCGGTGAGCGAACTGATCACAGGTATTGATTTGGTGAAAGAGCAGATCAACATAGCACGCGGCGAAGCCATCAGCTTTAAGCAGGAAGACCTGGAAATAAACGGCCACGCCATTGAACTGCGCGTTTATGCCGAAGACCCGGCCAATGATTTTTTACCGGATATCGGCACACTGCAAACCTACACTACACCTAAGGGCCCCGGCGTAAGGGTTGATGATGGTTTTGAGCAGGGCATGGAAATACCCATCTATTACGACCCTATGATTGCCAAGCTGATAACCTACGGGGCAAATCGCACCGAGGCTATTGACCGGATGATACGGGCCATTGACGAGTACCAGATCACAGGCATTACCACTACGCTTGGTTTCGGCAAATTTGTGTTGCAGCATGAGGCCTTTACATCGGGCAAATTTGATACGCACTTTGTTAAAAAATACTTTACACCTGATGTGCTGAATACCCAAAACGCTGATGAAGCGGAGATAGCGGCCTTAATTATGGCCAAGTTGTTGAACGAGGGCAGTAAAGAGGCGGCAGCTGTTGTTGTAACTGGCGAAGAAAGTAACTGGGTTAGGAACAGGAAGGAGTTTTAAACTTGAAGTCACAATTTGTGATATCAAGTTTTGAAATAGAATATTTATACCGTTTCAAAATATGAAAAAAGAAGAAAATTCGTCAATGATACCAGATGAATCAGTAATAAATAAAATCTATCATATTCGGGAACAAAAAGTAATGTTAGACAGCGATTTAGCAGAACTTTATGGCGTTGAAACGAGGGTTTTAAATCAAGCTATTAGTAGGAACATTGACAGATTTCCGTCTGACTTTATGTTTCAATTGAACGAAAGAGAATGGTCAAACTTGAAATCACAATTTGTGATATCAAGTTGGGGTGGTAGAAGAAAATTGCCTTTTGTATTTACCGAACATGGTGTGTTAATGCTTTCGAGCGTACTAAATAGCACAAGAGCAATACAGGTAAATATCCAGGTAATGAGAATATTTACACAATTCAGAAAAAGTCTTTCAGACAATAGTGAATTGCGAAAGCAAATTAAAGATATCAGAGATCAGCTTCACAACAACACGCAAAACATTGAACTCGTGTTCCAATATTTGGATGAACTGGTAGAGAAAAAAGAAGAAACTAAATCACGAAAAAGGATAGGTTATATATCAGACGATCTATAAAATCAACACTATGAAAACACTAAAATCAGAAGTATTTAACGGGTTTCACCCACTGAGGGGGATTACCGCTTTTATTAACGAGCACAATATAGCGCGCGAGGATATACTGATCATTACAGAAGCGCCGGGGAGTTACACTTTGTTTTATTACAGCGCATAAGTGTATAATCGCTAAACAAGTAAAGCCACAAGCGTGTGGGCTTGCGGCTAAAGATCTTTTAAATATTGTTAATTATACAGCAGGTTCTTCGGTTACAGCTTTGTACGAAGAAATGTGGGTAGTTTTAATCGTCAACAAAAACGATTTGCCTACGCTTATTTTGATACTTTTATCCTGTAAAAGGGCTTTGCATGCATCGTCGGTTTTTAGGGCCTCGTAAAGATCGCGCGCTACGGCCGAACCACTGATGTTGTTCATCACTTTGCCATTCTCCATGGTTAAGTTAAATGTGTAACCTGATTTGCCGCGGTCGCCTGCCGATTCGAAATCGGTGATATTGAGTTTAAAGCTTTGTTCTTCGTTAAAGCTTTTTTTCAAGTGCAGACGAATAACCGGGATGTACCTTCTCCAGGTTGTTAAGTATTTTCTTTCTTCCATGAGTGGGTGGTAAAGGTATGATAATTAATTTACCCCGGCGAAACAAACTGAGGTGTACTGTGTATTCGTTACAAATCAGGGAAATAAACTTTCCTTTTCTGATATCCTGATAAAAGCTTTTAGCTCTTACTTCGTTTTGGCGTAGGTATCGGCAATAGCGTTTAACTGCTTACTATCGGGCGTGTTAGCACCATTCTCGATCACTATCCGGTAACGAAAGGTAACCGATTCGCCTTTCTTTAGCTTGAGGTTTTTTTCGCTTTTACCGTTGGTAAATTGTTTTTCGCCCAATGGGTTAGCAGCAAACAAACCATAGCCGCGGGCGTGCCAGAAGGTTGGGTAATTAGGGTTTTTAGGATGATCGATGATGGTAATGCTTACAGAATCGGCACCCATTTTACCGAATACTTTGCACCATTTGCCGCGGGTGCTCCAGGCAGCATCGCCGGTTTTGCCCTCGCTGGTGAGATAATTGCCGGTAGGTACCTTATCATCGCCACCTTTAATAATGGTTACATTGCCTTTGTTATCGGTAAATTTCTGGTCGATGGTGCTTGGTATCTGTAATTCGTGCGCCAAACGTAAACCAAGTAAACCATCTTTGGCATCGTTAAAAATACAATCGGTGTCGGCTGTTAAGGTGGTTATGCGATCAATGATACGCTCATGTTGGTTACCGCTAAATTCAAAGCGGGTAGTTTCCTGTAAAAGTATACGGTTGTTTTGCTTGGTCCAGTTGGCATGGTAAGCCAATACGCCTTTCGCGCCACTAGCGGTTTGCAATATACGGTCGGTTTTTACCCAACCGTATAAATTTTTCTTCTCTTTTTTAATGGCGTAGGAGTTATTCCAGAAATCCAACCCGTTGAGGTTTTCGAAATTGAACCAGATACCAATGTGGTGCGGATGATCGGTGGGATCGCCTGGTTTGGGATCGAGCGGAAAACCCCGCGTTACTATTGTTCCGTTAGCCGCGTGTACCGGGTATAAAACAGGTTTTTCTAAATCGTCGGGATACAAAAAGCTGGTGAACAGCTTATCCCCGATAACAATATCAACCTTATTTTTATCAGCAACCTTTACTACTTTAACCATTTGGTTTTTCTGGGCCATCGCGGTAGTGCCAGCCATCGCAATAAGCGGTAAAAGTATTGCGGCTTTAACGGAGTTTTTCATGGTGCAATTTAATAGCTGTATGCTTTAAATTCGTCTAAAGGCCCGTTAATTTCGTTTGATCCTAACTCAACGCTATCGCCAAATTGCGAGGTTTCTTGCTTCAAGGTCCATGCTTCTTCCAATAGTGCGTCAACATAGCCTTCCAGCTTTGTTTTAAATTCATCAGGTAACTGTGCAATTTTTCTCTCGAGTGTGTGTAGTTCTGTCATAATTTATTTTTATACGTGTTATAATTTGTTTCTGTTTCAGCCCCCTCTAACTCTCCCCCGGCTGGGGAGACTTTTAAAGCCCTCCCATCCGGGGAGGGTTGGGTAGGGCTTTAATATTTAAATACTTTGCCACCAGCCATAACTTCCTGCGTGGCTTCGTCAAAAGTTACTTTTTGGCCGGTATGTACGGCAGCGTTTGCCATAATAGTTGCAATGGAATGGCTGTAACCAGCTTCGACAGGCGCGTGCGGCGTTTTACGGCTGCGCACACATTCCATCCAGTTGCGTACATGGTTTGAGGTGAGTACATCGCCACCTGTATTAGCGCTTGATACTACCCTTTCGGTATTCGCCAAACTCATTTCGGGCAACAAATTAGCCTGCATACCCATGGCAGCAGCCATTTTTTGTGTTAAGCCGCCCTGTGGCGATACCATGTTGGTATCTAAATTAAGCATGCCGCCATTACTGCGATAGATCTCGGTAGGATGGTCCTCGCCATTATGCATGCGCGAGGCAAAAGTTACCTGGAAGCCGTTTGCCGGATCGTTCTGCGGACCGTAATCAAACACGGCGGTAATGGTATCCCAGTTTTTACGGCCATCTTTCCACATGTAAATACCGCCGTTGGCTACTACGCTGCGCGGATGCTGCAGGCCGCTAAACCAGTGTACAGTATCTATCTGGTGGCTCATCCACTGGCCGGGCAAGCCCGACGAGTATGGCCAGAATAAACGGAATTCGAGATATTTACGTGGATCGAAGGTGTCGTTAGGGCGGTTGATCAAAAAACGTTTCCAGTCGGTATCGCTTTCTTTTAGCAGAGGCAGCAGATCGGGCCTGCGCCAGCGGCCGGGCTGGTTTACGTTCCAGGTTAATTCGACCATGGTTATCGGCCCGAATTTACCCGAGCGGATAAACTCGTTAGCCGCCTGGTAGTTTGCGCCGCTGCGGCGCTGCGAACCTATCTGTACTATTTTACCACTTTCTTTAATAGCTTTTAGCGCGGCGCGGTTATCGGCCATAGTTTCGGCAAAGGGCTTTTCGCAATATACATCGCAGCCGGCTTTAACCGCTTCGATAGCGTGTACAGCATGCTGAAAATCGGCAGTGCTTACAAATACCGCGTCGACCAGCTTTCTGTCGTACATCTCTTCGTTGTTGCGGCAGGCGGTAACATCGCGGCCCATTTTTTCTTTCCAGGCGGCGGCCCCTTCTTCGCGGCGGCGGTTCCAGATATCGGATACGGCTACCACCTCAAAGTTGAGTTCTTTATAATGGTTCATGAAGCTAGGCATGTGCGAGCTTCGGTGCCTGTCGGAAAAACCGACCACCCCTACCCTAACCCTGTCGTTTGCGCCAATGATGCGGTTATAACTTTTAGCGCTCCAGCTAACTTTTGAGGCCAGTAAACCAGCACCCACCAATGCCGATTGCTGTATAAATTTACGACGCGAATTGCTCATGGCTATGCTGATTTCTTAAGTTCTTTGATCTTGATGCTGCGGAAGGATACCCGGTTGCCATGATCCTGCAAAAGGATATGGCCCTCTTTGGCCTCCCCGAAGTTGGGGAATACCTTAAATTTACTAATGGCCACCCAATCGCGAAATTGTTTTGAGCCACGCATATATTCTAACACCTTAACACCGTTTAAGTAATGCACCACATGGTTATTGGGGTAAACCACCACGCGGCCAACGTTCCATTCACCAATAGGTTTGATACAGCTTGCAGGTTTGTTTGAAGGGATCAAATCGTAAAGCGAAGCCAGCTTGCGGTCGCCATCGCGGCCGAGTTTGGCATCGGGGTGCAGCTCGTCATCTAACAACTGATACTCCAGCCCTATTGCCGAGCCGGTTGTTTTTTCGTTTAAAGTAACAAAGTATTTAACACCGCTGTTGGCACCGGGAGTTAATTTAAATTCGAACGTAAGATCGAAAGCGCTGTATTGTTTATCGGTTACAATATCGCCGCCATTTTGAGATTCTTTACCTTCGGATGCTAAAACGGTGAGCTCGCCATCCTTAATTTCCCAACCTTTGGCAGGGAAGGCATCGCCTTTGGCACTGCGCCAGCCATCGCTTGTTTTACCATCAAACAGCAGTTTCCAGCCGTGTTGTTTTTCGTTAGCGGTAAGGTAATTGTGTTTTTGGGCACTTACACTACCGGCTTGTAAACAAAGCAGAACGCAACAAATGGCAAATGCGGCCACAGGTACAAATCGTTTCATGAAGATGTTATTACAGGTTTATGGGGCTAAAGGTAAATGTTTTTATCAATATCTTAAATTATTTGTGTTATTGATACACTTTATTGCCATAATAATAATATCAGGTTAACATTAGCTAAATGAGGGCTGCTTGCAAAGGCGCGAGGGCGCAAAGATTATTGGGGATTAGTAGGTAATAAAGATTTGGGCGTTTCCCTGCGGGCCGCGCTTTCCGCTCATACTGCGCAGGCATTAGCCACAAGGCTGGTATCCGCTGCAATCGCTAACGCGGGTTTAATGTGATTGTTCTTAATCTTCGTTCTTATGTCGATTACTTTTCGTTACATTTATTAATCACTAAACCTTTATGTTATGGAATTATTTAGCAATGCAACAATTCTCGGCTTCTTTTCAGTTCAAGATGGAATATTAATACTATTCATCTTAATTATACCAATACTTATTCTCGTTTATCTGATCATCTCGCTGCAACGGAAAAAAGAGCAGTCAATACTGCTTAATCAGATATTAACGGAATTAAGAATACTGAACGGCAAAAAATAACTACTTCCCCGTCACCGGATGAGTAACCTTGCTAAAATTATAACTGATCGACGCACTAAAGTTGCGGTTACGCGAGGTTGAAAAATTTTGCTGATTAAAGTTATCGCCATAAAGGTAATTGGTATAGCTGCTTTGGCCCAGCGGGTTAGTGGCCATAATACGTACCCGGTATTTGTTTTTATAGAACGATTTACGCACCGCGAAACTTGATGTAACCGACCCATGGTTGCTGCTTTGCGCCGACGTATTGGTGTAGTAATTAAAGTTTCCTTCGAAGGCGTAACGACCCGGAAGATCCATAGACAGGCCCGCTTTTGCCTGAAAACTGATGCCATTGCGGTTAAGGCGCGTATTGCCGCTGGATTGGTACAGGATACGGCCGATGGTAGTACCCCCGGTGAACGACATTTTACGTGCAGGCCGGTAATTGCCATACAAACTAAAGCTGTTGTACGAGCTTTTTCCTAAATTATAATAGGTGCTGCGGGTGATGCCTGTGGTATCGATAGTGCTGATGCGTTCGGCAATATGATTGGTATTTTGCAGGCTTAAACGCGGGTAAATACCCCAGTTATCGCCGTAAGCACCAAAGCTGATATCAAACTGCTGGGTGAATGAGGGATCGAGCGCGGGGTTACCGTAGCTGATGCTCTTGCCATCGGTACTGACGTATACCTGCGGATTAAGCGTGCCCTGGTTTGGCCTGCCGATACGCTGGCTATAGCTTACGCCGATATTATACTTCTCCTTGAATTGCTTACCGATGGAGATATTGGGGAAGAAGTTAAGGTACGGACTGATGTTGTATTGCTGCGCGATGGTAGACACATTAAAATTAACGTCGGTAACCTCGGCGCGGCTGCCTATCCTGAACGACCATTTATTATCGGTTTTGATACTGAAACTGGCATAGCCCGAATAAATATCCTGCGTGTATCTGAACAGGTTGGTTAAGCCGAGGTTTTGCAGGTATTGCTGCGTGGCCTGGTCGAAATTTTGTACATCCTGGTTGTTGTTATTGTTGTGGATGTTTGCCGACAACCCTGTATTAAAGGTGTAGTGCAGGCTATCCAAAGGTTTGTCGTAATCTATCTTAGCTAAAAAGCCCGTGTTACCGGCGGCGGTTTGATTGATCTGATTGATGGGCACTCGGGTAGTAACCGGCTGATTGTTTCCATCCAAATAATTTACATCCGAAAAACGATATCCCGAAGCCGTGTTGCCGCTGTAAGTAGCGCTCACATCCAGCTGTTCGCCGCGTTTGTTGATCTTCCAGGTGTAATTGGCATCAAATACATAATTAAACGACCGGTTGCGGGTATCGTTACCTTGCGTATTGAGGTTGCTGGTTACATAACTGCTATCCAGGTAATAGGTATCGCTGTACGAATCGCCCTGGGAGTGGTTGAGGTTAAAGTTGGTGGTAAAACGGATATTTTGGGTGGTATCGATATCGTAGTTGATACTGCCACGCAGATTTTGGCCGTTGTTGCTGCCCTCGCGGTTAGCGTATGAGTTATGATAAAAGGTGGTATCGGCAAAGAAATTCTGGCTCAGCGAAGAGCTTATACCCGTGCTGTGGCCACCGCCATAAGCATAGCTGCCGTTGATGGTTACTTTTTTGCCGTGGTAAGATATGTAGCTATTGAGGTTATAGTTGCCCAGCGTACCTGTATTGGCCGATAGCGTACCGTTTAAACCAACCTTATAGCCTTTTTTAAGAACGATATTGATAATGCCATCACCTTCTGCGGCGTATTTAACCGGAGGGTTGGTCATTACCTCGATCTTTTCGATCGCATCGGATGGGAGGATGTTGAGGAGGTCGGTGATGTTGGATGTCATGTAGTCCGAAGGTTTGCCATCTAAAAACACACGGCTGTTACGTTTACCGGCGATGGTGGCATTACCGTCGATATCTACGTTCACCATTGGTACGTTCTTTAAAACATCGGTAGCGGTGGCGCCTTCGCTTTGTAAGCTGGCGGTTACGTCATAATCTATCTGATCGGGTGTGTATTTTACGACGGGCTTTTTCTCGACGATCTTTACTTCGTTTAAGTCGTTGCCTGACCGTTTTAAGCGGATGACGCCCAGGTTATGATCGGGCTGCGAAGCATTGATCTCGATATCGGTGATGAGCATTTTTTCGTACCCGACGTAGGAGATGCGAATATTGTATTTGCCGAACGGCACATTGCCCATTTTAAACTCTCCGCCGTTATTACTGGTGGTATTTTTAACGATACTTTCGTTGTCGGGCGAAATAATGGCAACGCCGGCAAAGTCGATCTGTTCGCCATTTGTCGCATCGATCAATTTACCCGACACTGTGCCGCTATTGCTTGACTGGGCAAAAACACTGTTTAGGCCACATAACAGCAATAAAATATAAACGAAGTAAAGTTTTTTCAAAAAGTGTAAATGTTTTAGCTACAAAAATCAAAAAATAGCATTAATAATGCCAGAAATTTGCATGTATTATTTTTGTTAGACGTGTTTTTTGCGAAAGGATTAATGCTCATGTGAAAATAAGCTTGGCAGCAACACATGGGTATTTATGGGTGTTTTAATGCAGTTGAAAAGTTCGAATGTTGTACTGTTTGAAAGTTATCTGTTTCTATCTGAACCCTAACAGTACTCTTCAGTAATTTTTAACATTGTTTTTGTCTCTCATCCTTGTTCTTTGATCCCTGGTAAGCAGGGAGCTCTTTATTCTTGGTGTTCTTCAATTGATGCAATGCTCATTTGTTGCTAAATTCATTTGTTGCTATACCAAAGCAATGCGAATAACCATCAATATCAGTCAGAAAAAATTCGGTCTGACCGTAATCTCGGTCTTCTATAGGCGATACTTTGTACCCGAGTTTCTGTAAGTGTTGATGGATAGTCGGCAAATCGTCCGGTGTCCAGTAAAATCGTACGCCTTCATATTCTGACGGTATAAGTTCGCCAGCGCGTTGATTAAGCCAAAAGAACATACTGGCTTTATGCACCATGCAACCTATTAGCCGGCCATCCTGTCGCATTTCCCGGTCGACAGCCAACCCTAAACCCATTGTCCAAAAACGCAAGCTTTGCTCCAAGTCTGCGCTCGGAATTACTGGCATACAATAATTAACACTCATACACCAAATGCATTAAAATCAAATCCTTACTCCCTAACTTTTGTAAATATTATGCAAAACAAGTAGATATACAAATTAATTTTTGTTATCAGGTGGCGATCAACTATTTGAATACTACCCAACTATTTGAGTTAAAATATCATTCAGTCGATTTAAATTGGTCATAAGTTTCAACCCTTATAAAACAAGCTTCCTCTGCGTTATCATGGAACAAGTCTGCATACTACCTTCAGTTTTGGCAACTTTAACTTTTACTTAATAACATTGCAGTAAATCCGGTTCGTTTATCTTCAATATACACAAAATACGCTATGAAACAAAAAAAGCGCCTTAATTTGAGGCGCTTTTATAAGGTTTAGCTTAACAATTATTTCTGACCCGGAGGGTTTGTTGGCGGCGGAGTGCCTCCCGGAGGCGGCATGCCCGGACCAAAACCATTACCCCCATTACCGTTACGTGGCGGCGCCGAAGCTTCGGGATGGGCCTTACCATTGTGGCAGGTATAGCAGCCAACGGCAGCCATCATAGCACCGTGGTCTTTATCCTTATCTTTTCCCTTATCGTCTTCGTCTTCTTTAAAATATTTTTTGTTGATAGCTTCGGTCATCTTCATCATTTTGCGGGCCATCAGTTTTTCGGGCTTGGCATCACTCGCAAAATCTGTTTTGTTGGTTTGCGCATCACGTGCATGGCAAAAACCACAACGTTGACCCAAGGCGCTCGACCAATCGTGCATTACCTTTTCCATTTCATCGTGGGTGATATCTTTAGGCAATACTTTAAGGTTTTTAAAGCCCGGCTCATCTTGTTGCTGAGTGGCGGTGGACTTCATAGCTGTAGTGGCAACAAAGATTATCACTGCGGATAAGCATGTTACTATCAGGGTTTTTTTGTGGTGTAGCATATATGTGATTATTAGATTATCATGCTAAAGTAAAAAAATAATCACACAAAAGCTATAGCTTGCTGATGTAACAAAGGTGTTATAACAAATATTTGTCGACCAATTCTTCGCTTTTTACCCAGAGTGTTTGGCGCGCCACATTATTATTAGCCGCCGAAGAAGGTTGTTTTGGTTTTTTATTTTTAAAGTACTGACCCGACAACGCTTCGATATCGGGCTCGGTAGCCAGGTAAACCGATGTTTGCGCACCTTTTTCAGCTGATATCATAAATGGCCGGGCAATGCTTAATAAAAACTTTATAAAACCGGTAGAACTGCCGCCGAAGCCAGTATCCACCACGCCTGGGTGCAGGCAATAAGCTGTGATATTTTTAGCCGCGAAACGTTCGGCAAGCGAGCGTGTAAAATAAATATTGAAGAGCTTGGCGTTACCATAAGCCCGCATACTTGAATACCCTTTTTCGAACTGCAGATCGTCGAACTTAACCTTAGCTGTTTTATGCGCATCAGAACTTACGTTGATGACGCGTGCTTTACCCTTTTGCAATAAAGGCATCAAACTGAGGGTTAACAAAAAATGCCCGAGGTGATTAGTAGCAAAGGTCATTTCAAAACCATTCTTGCTTACCTCGCGCTCCGGGAAAATCCCACCTGCGTTATTGATCAATACATCTATGCTATCTAATTGCGACCGTATTTCGGCAGCAGCTTTACTCACACTTTGCAGGTCGGAAAGATCGCATTCAACCACCTGTATATTTTTGTTCCTGGTTTGGGCAATGATATCGTTTTTTACCTCTGTGCCTTTCCCGGCATTACGTACCAACAGATACAAAGTATGCCCTTTTTGAGCCAGTTGTAAAGCGGTTTGTATGCCAATGCCTGATGTGGCGCCGGTAATTAAAATAGTTTTCGCGATCATTTGATTAAAAGTAGCCTGTAGGATAAAGATATCCTTATTTAACTATAAAACAAATGCGCTTTAGCTGTAAGGAAATTTATTTAACAAACTGCATTATTTTAGCATACAGTGCTTTGGGTTGAAAAGGCTTTAAAATGCAATCGGAGAAACCAAGAGATAAGAGCCTATCGAACAATTCATTATCGACCATTGCGGCGGTAAAAGCCAGCATGGGCATGCCGGGATATAATTCTTTAATTGTAGCAGCCGCGGTATAGCCATCAACCTCCGGCATTTCCAGATCGAGCAATACCATGTTGTACTGATGATCTTTAGCCAGCACATTAAGTACTTCGCGGCCATTTTTACAGGTCGTTAAATTCACTTTCCAATCCAGCAGTATCTTTTTAGCCACCAGCATATTAATGGGGTTATCATCGGCAATTAAAATGCGGTATTGAGATAGGTCGGCAACGAGGTCCTTTTCAGGCTCTTTAGCAGCGATGGCTTCGGCTTGCGGAAACGTAACTGTGAAATAAAAAGTGGTGCCTACGCCGTATTCGCTATTCACTTCGAGTTCGGTACCCATTAAGTTTAGCAAACGCTGGGTAATGGTAAGGCCCAGCCCGGTGCCCGCGTACTTGCGTGAGCTTTCGTGGTATATTTGCCAAAACCCACCAAATATTTTAGCGGCATCTTCTTTATGCATACCAATGCCGGTATCTTCAACTTCAAAGCGGGCGGTAATTTTGCCGTTATCGTTACCAAAACAGGTAACACGCAATATCACCTTACCCTTAACGGTGAACTTTAAGGCATTTGAAAGCAGGTTATTAACTACCTGGATCAAACGCATATCGTCGGCCATTACATTTACGTTGAGCTTATCGTCAACATCCACCATCAGGTCGATGCCCTTTTCCTCAAAACGGTTATAAAATGGCAGTGCAGAACTGATCAGGAACTCCTTAAGGTTAACATTAATAGGGTGCAGCTCAAACTTGCCTGCCTCGATCTTGTTAAAATCGAGTATATCGTTCACCAGGCTAAGCATATGGTCGGAGCAATATTTCAACACATCAAAATACTCCCGCTGCTCGGGCAGCATAGCATCTTTTTGCAGCAGGCCCGATACACCAATGATGCCATTTAGCGGTGTACGCAGCTCGTGCCCCATGGTTGATAAAAAACGCGTGCGCGCCTGCATGGCTTCTTCAACCTTTTCTTTTTCGGCGGTAAGCGCCATTACATAGCGACGCTCGAACTGTATACTGGCGTAGGCAAATAAGCCCGATATGAAAACGGCGAACGCGCAGTTAACATGAAAGAGATTGTTATACGCCGCATCGGTTATGTTTTCGATAGCGCTTGTTTCCTTACCCCAAAAAATGCTGATGCAAAAACTTACCGCGGTGATTATCATAAAAAGCGAAATTTCGGACGATTGCTTTCTGTGATTGTTAACGATCATGGGCAAGGCAAATACCAGCGGAAAAAAATACAGGTAGCCACCTGCTTTATGCCCGACTAAAAAGGATACTGATACCAGGAAAACATTGATCTGGATAACGATAAAGTATTTAGCAAACTTATAATAACCCAGGCGGAGGAAAAGCAGCACCAAAAAGCTAAATGATATTTTAGCAAAGGTTAAGGCGGCGCTGATATAATTTTGATGAAAAAGCTGAATGACGGTTATTACGGTGCAGACACAGATAGCAATAATGCTCAGCTGGCGCATCCGCTTTGTGGTTTCCTTAACATCAAGCATATTGAATTTTGTTTCAGCAGCTTGATTATCAAGGTTATTCATATTATTGCCGTGACGAAAAATGTCTGATTAGGTTGATCAAGTAAGTAACGGTATAAATTTAAAAAAAATAGTTAACTAATTATTTAATACGATAAAAAAACAATAATCAAACCCGACTAAAAAAATTAGCAAACTGTTTTATATATTTGTATGCTAAGCGGTTAATGTAATGTATGCGATTGTAGATATTGAGACGACAGGGGGCCATGCCAGCGCGCATGGTATTACAGAAGTTGCTATTGTAATGCACGATGGGGAACGGATTGTTGAACGGTTTGAAACCCTGATAAACCCCTGTGCGCCAATACCTATCTATATACAGGCCCTTACCGGGATTGACAACCAGATGGTGCAAAATGCGCCGCTGTTTAGCGAGGTGGCAGAGCATATTTTTGACTTATTAAAGGACACTACCTTTGTAGCCCATAATGTAAATTTCGATTATTCGTTTATGCGCCATCATTTGCAGCAAGCGGGATTCGATCTGCAATGCCCGAAGCTGTGCACGGTGCGTTTGGGCCGTAAAATATTTCCGGGGTTGCCATCGTACAGCCTGGGTAAATTTTGCCGGCAAATGGGTATCGACAATCATAGCCGCCACCGTGCTATGGGCGATGCCACTGCCACCGCGCAGCTTTTTAGCCTGATGTTGCAGAATGATAAGGACGGGCATATCACCGCATCGTTAAAACAAAAATCGAAGGAGCACTCGTTACCGCCGCATGTACCGCAGCTGCAGGTTAATGGTTTACCCGATGCACCGGGCGTTTATTATTTTCATGACAACAAGGGTAAGATAATTTACGTAGGCAAAGCCAAAAGCTTAAAAAAGCGGGTAAAAAGCCATTTTACAAACAACCGCGCCGATCAGCAAAAGCAGGAATTTTTACGCAACATCCATAACATTACCCACCAAACCTGCGGCACCGAACTGCTTGCTTTTATATTAGAAGCTGTGGAGATCAAACGCCTGTGGCCAAAATATAACCGGGCGCAAAAGCACCACGAATACACCTATGGCCTGTACCGCTTTGAGGACCAGCGCGGGTATACCCGTTTAGCTATTGATAAGTGGACGAAATATTCGCAACCCTTATACACCTGCAACTCTATAACCGAAGGTTATAATTTGCTGAACCGGCTGATCGCTGAGTTTGACCTTTGCCCTAAAATGTGCTTTGTACAACGTAACGACCAGCCATGCCCGCGTGTTATGACCAAGCCCTGCGCATGCCAGATAACCGAAACGATCTTACGCTATAACAAACGGGTAAACAAGGCGATCGATCATTTAAAGGCAGCACTATCCACCTTTGCTATACGCGATAAAGGCCGCACCGATGAGGAGCACAGCTATATTTTAATTGAGAACGGCGAATTTTATGGTATGGGCTATGTTAACCAAAGCTTTAGCGGTAATGAACTGGAGCTGATCAAAACACAGTTAACACCTTATCCCGGTAACGGCTATATTAAAAGCATGGTTGCCAATTACGCTTTTAGTAACCCGGATAGGAAGGTGGAGTTTGCGTGATTTAGTTTTGAGTTGTCTGTTGCGGGTTGCGAGTTTCAATTCGTTAATACTTGAGTCTCTAAACTTGTATCGATTAAGAAGCCACCTATAAGTGCTCCAAGTTACATACTTGAAAAAGGGATGATAAGGGAAAGGAAGTTATTTTTCTATCGTCGATAAATTGATATAATCCCCACTATCAAATCCCGTTGCAACAAATATTTTAGGTTGATTTTTCAGGAATAGTGTTTTATTCAATCGAGTTCTAATGATCTCATCCAAAACAAAGGAGCAATAAGCTAACGGCATTATCCACGACAAAAAAGAATAATTTTCCTCGTCAGTTTTTATAATCTTTTCTAATTCTATGAGTACTTCCGGAATGATGTATTTGTTCTCCGGATCATATTCACAATCACATGCCCAATCTATATCTTCTAAGTCGTAGTTCTCTGATCCGTTTAGATAAATAGCGTATACCTCGGAGTTTTCTTCTTCATCCCATAACTGAGTTATCCCGAACCATAATGCGATAACATGGACAGGCAGTGGCGACGAGTCGACAAGTTGTTCAAGCCACTCTTTGATCTCTACTTGTTCAACGCGGACGTCGAGTTGGCGTAGGTCATTCCAATAAGGTCTATCAACAATTGAACTATGATAGTCAATCAGCTTAGTCCAGGAACTCTGAATATCTGCTCTTGATTCGAGAATGGATTCAAAGTATTCCCAAGAATCATCATAAGAAAAACCCATGTAGCTTTATAATTTAAACGTCGATATATTAGGTGTAATTACTTCTATTCGCGCCACTACTCCTCACTATGGTGATGTTTCTTCTTCTTTTTGGTGTGATGCTCTTCCTCGTGTTTCTTTTTCTTCTTTTTGGTTTCGGTATGTTTTTCCTTTTTAGGTTTGTCGGCCTTTTTGGTTTTTACAACAGCGGCTTCAACCGGCTTGGCTTTTAAAGTGTTGGTGGTTGTTTTGGTACTGTCCACCGCGCTGATATCCTTTACCGTAAACGTATTATCGTTGATGCCGTATTGCAGTATCTTGGTTTTGCCGGTTGGTTTGGCATCTGCACCGCTTCCATCGTACATCGGGAACTGGCGCACCAGGTTGCCTTCTTTAATGGAGAAAACATCGCCGCCGCGGTAGCTCTTTTTGGTGTTGGTGCTTAGTTTGGGAAAGTCGATCTTTTGTCCTTTTCCGCCCCTAAACTCGTAGGCGTAAATATTAATGTGGTTGGTGGTATCTTTTGCTTTCGATTCGATGAGTATTTCGGGGTTACCGTCCATATTCATATCGGTATTGTAAACATCTATCACAGAACCTTCCAGATCGCCGTAGGTAGTGGTGTAATGACTGCCAGTGGAATCGGAATGTAAGATCAAGTATGCTCCTGATGAATCTTTACCCCTGCCCCAGGTGTAAACATCAAAATATTTGCCCGGCGAGCTTTCGATGAGTTTATGATAACGGAATGGCTGCGGTAACACCACTTTAGTGGGCGTAACAACCTCAACCGGGGCCTGCTGCGGCGCAGGCTGCTTACAGGCACTTACCAATGCAAGGCAAGCAAAAACGGTTACGTAAAACAGACTTGGGGCGATCTTCTTTACCATGGTTATAAATATACTCAATTAAACATCAAATCGGGCGGCAGTTCGCCTTTAGGTTTGCCGGGGATGGTCATATACACATGTAACGAGTTACCCGCGCCAACAAAAAAGTATTTCAGCGTAAACTTATGATAGCCTTTTTGCAGCAATACATCGCCGCCCTGCTCAAACGCGCTGTGCTTGCCGTCGTTATCAACCACCAGCTGATCGTCGATCATCAGTACCGAGCCATCGGCCGAAGATACCGAGAACGAATATTTACCATCATTATCAATACGTATTAAACCAGTATATATTACACCAAAGTTATGAATACCGTTTTTACGGAAGGTACTTGTATTAAAATTTTTAACGATGCCGGTGTCAATTTCGGCCCCGCCATCAATCTTGTCGGTGTTTTCGAATGTACCGTTAAACAGGCGGTATTTTAAACCTTCGGCAGGCGTGCTGTTGTAAGGTACGGGTGCAAAAGCCTGCTTGTTATTGATAACCGCACGGGTTACTGCACTCCGCTTGCCCGAATTGGAGATGACGATAGTTTGAAACACCCGGCTCGAATTATCGGGCACCTGTACGGTTACCGGGCCTTTATATTCCAGATCGGTTTCGCGTGGGGTGTAGCCATCAATGGTGTAGTAGATCCTGGCATCGGCAACCGGACTTTTTAGGTTAAAAGTGTATTTGTTGCTCGTCATGATGGTATCGGGCGCACCGATGGCGGTTGATACACGGTAGTTTAAACCCGCGGCGTCAATTTTCCCTAAATGTACAGGTACGCGTGTTTCGCTAAAATCTTTATAGTTTTTATTGGCTAAGGGAGTCCAGGCAATTTCGGACAAGGCAAATAATCGCGGAAGCAGCATATATTCCACTTTGTAATCTGTAGCGATATACTCTGTCCAGATATTGGCCTGCACGCCTAAAATATATTTTTGCTGATCAGCGGTAAGCGATGCCGACACCGGGTTATAGCTATAGGTTTTTTGTAACGGGGCGTATCCGCCGATACCCAAAGGCTCCAGGCTGGTTTTACCCTGTGCATGGTCTAAGTACAAACCGCCGCTGCCGGGCGTCATGATCACGTTGTGGTGCTGCTGGGCAGCGGCTATACCACCGGCTTCGCCGCGCCAGCTCATTACGGTAGCATTTGGCGCCAGGCCGCCCTGTAATATTTCGTCCCAGCCGATGATGCTACGGCCTTTGCTGTTCACAAATTTCTCGATGCGTTGGATGAAGTAGCTTTGCAGGCCTTCCTCATCTTTCAGTTTTAATTTTTTGATGAGTTTCTGGCAAAAGTCGGATTGTTTCCAGGCGGTTTTCGAAACCTCATCGCCACCGATGTGGATGAATTTGCTCGGGAAGAGGTCCATCACTTCGGTCAGCACATCTTCCATAAAATTAAAGGTATAATCGGTAGGGCAATAAATATCGTCGAAACCGCCCCATGTGCCTTGTACTTTAACCTGTTTGTTGGCATAGCAACCCAACTCGGGGTATGCCGCAATAGCGGCAACCGAGTGCCCCGGCATTTCAATTTCGGGCACAATATTAATGTAACGATCAGCAGCATATTTCACTACATCGCGAACCTGGTCCTGCGTATAATATCCACCGTAGGGGGTATTGTCAAATTGTTGCGGATAGCTATCATGATAATTGCCTACCATGGTTTGCTCGCGCTGGCTGCCTATCTCGGTTAGTTTAGGATATTTTTTGATCTCAATCCGCCAGCCCTGATCGTCGGTTAAGTGCCAGTGGAAAGTGTTGAGCTTATACTCGGCCATCAGATCGATGTACTTTTTAACAAAATCGACACCAAAAAAGTGGCGGGATACATCGAGGTGCAAACCGCGGTAGCCAAAGCGCGGGTAATCGTCAATCTCCACACATGGAAGTTTAGCTACGGCCGCCTTAGCCGGCGGTAATAATTGTATTAGGGTTTGCGTGCCGTAAAATAAGCCCGCTCCCCTGCCGGTAACTGTAATTTGCTGCGGTGTTATGCTGATATGGTAACCTTCGGCGGGCAGGCCATCGGCACCTGCTGAAGTAAATCTGATGACGTTGGTGGTGACTGAGTTATCGGTTTTGGTAACCTGGTTGCGCAGTCCCCAGGTGCTAAGCACGGCGGCGCTGAATACTCCAACGGAACGGTTTGATGGTGTATCGGCCTGGATAATTGTTACCTGGCTGAGCGTGAACGTACCTTCGGATTTTTTGAGCGATACCGGGGCTGGGATAATATTGAGATTTGGAGCTGTATCCTGGGCGTAAGCCGCCGAAAAACCAAAGAATATGAGGGCCAGTAAAAAGCGTTTTAGCATTATGTTGGATTATGGAAGTTGTGAAGTTAACAGATTTTAGAAATAAAGTGTTTACCGGGATGTAAAAATTTTATTGGAGAGGGTAAAATATTAGCAAAAAGATAATCGGTGAGGGGACTAAATTAAAGGATGCTTTGGGCGTTTCCCTGTGGGCCGGGCTTTCCGCTCATACTGCACAGGCCTTAATCACAGGGCCGGTATCCGCTGCAATCCCTAACGCAGTTTTATGGCATAAAAAAAGCCACGTTAAGCGGCTCTTTTTTTATATTGTTAATGCTGAAATTACTCAGCTGTAATCACATGCTCTTTAGCGGCAAGGTAACGCTCAGCTTCCAAAGCTGCCATGCAACCCGTACCGGCCGCAGTTACAGCCTGGCGGTAAATACGGTCCTGTGCGTCGCCACAGGCAAATACACCTTCTACATTAGTTTGGGTGCTATCCGGATGGGTGATGATGTACCCGGTTTCGTCCATGTGGATCTGGCCCTTAAAAATATCCGTGTTTGGGTGGTGACCGATAGCTACAAAGAAGCCGGTAACATTCAGCAAGCGGTCTGCCTGGGTTTTATTGTTTTTAATGCGTACGCCGGTAACTACCTGGCCATCACCCACGATTTCCTGTGTTTCGCTGTTGTAGATGATCTCGATATTTTTGGTGTGCTGCACGCGGTGAACCATGGCTTTTGAAGCACGGAACTCATCGCGGCGAACGATCATATATACCTTGCGGCAAAGTTTGGCTAAATAAGTAGCTTCTTCGGCAGCGGTATCACCCGCGCCAACGATGGCTACGTCCTGACCGCGGAAAAAGAAACCATCACAAACGGCACATGCCGAAACGCCAAAACCATTGTATTTTTCTTCGGACTCTAGGCCCAACCATTTAGCTGATGCACCTGTAGAGATGATCACGGTATCGGCGGTAATGGTTTTCTCCTCATCTACAACCACTTTATGTGGCAGCGACGAAAAATCGACCGAACTGATATATCCAAAACGGATATCGGTACCAAAACGCTCAGCTTGCTTGCGCAGGTCTTCCATCATTTCGGGGCCCATAATTCCGTCAGGATAGCCGGGGAAATTATCTACATCGGTGGTTTGGGTTAACTGGCCGCCGGCCAGCATCCCGGTATATAAAACAGGCTTCAGATCGGCGCGGGCAGCATATATTGCAGCTGTATACCCGGCAGGGCCTGAGCCTATAATGAGACATGTTACATGTTCGTGTTCTTGTGACATTTTCTTGAAAAAATTATGCTGCAAATTTACGCTTTATGCATCGCTTAGCCAATAGGTGATAGTCAGGATATTGACATTTGATTTTGCACAAAGGCTTAGATTATTAACAAGTGAATACTGTGATTTGGGTGTTTTCTTTATAAGTGCGATTTCACGATAATCGCTAACGCGGAATTTGGTTAGTCAACTTTATTTGCATTAATAAAAACAGTATTATTGTTAAAACATTATGGACGACACAATTAAACCATCCGGTGATACTGTTTCAAAAAGCTGGCGCGACAATTTTGTGGAGTCGCCTTTTGAGGTGAAAATCCTTACAATTATAGTTGCTTTGATCTCTATTGTTACTCTTCTCGGTTTAATATCCAACGATACCGGCAAAATTATTTACGGGATCGCGTTTCCTGGCAGCGCCATTTTTTTGGCGCAAGTAGCTATCGCTTCGTTGAAGTTATCCCTGCGCGAACAAACCCTTGGTATACAATTACAATATCGCGCATGGTTTATTGCCTCATCACTAATGATGCTTGCTTGTTATTGGATGCATCCCAATTTATTTCACCTTTATAACGAGAGCTCCCAGGTTTTTAGAGCGATAAAGCTATACGGGCCATACTATAGGTTATGGTTACCTGTATTTTTGATTTTGGCAATGGCAGTACGGACGATACCGATGACCATTAAATATTTTAAAGCACGAAAAATAGAGCAGTTCAAAGTCCAGACAGATTAGCTAAGCGATCAGCACATCTACACAAATTCCAAAAACTCAATCCTATTCCCAAACGGATCTTTAAACGTAAAGCGGTTACGGCCGGGGATAGGTATTTCTTCAACAATTTGCACGTCGTTAGCTACGAGGTGTTTACGTGCAGCTTCCAAATCGGCAACTTCCATGGCGAAGTGCTGGTAGGACAATGGTGTTCCATCTTCGGTGCCGATGTGCAGTTCTATCCCAGGCAACTGGTACCAATACCCTTTTGATGAATTGAAAACCGCTGGCCTTGTGGTTGGCGCAAAACCCATTACAGTCGTGTAAAACAAATGTGCGTCGTGATCTTTGCCCGGTGGCACAGATATATACACGTGATCGAGGCGTTTATAGTTGATCATAAAATAAATTGACCCGCCGTAGGGGGCGGGCCAATTTCGCAAAAATAATCGGAATATAAATATACTAGGGTATCGGCAATTAATTAGTTACAATAACGTATGCAGTGGTCATCATTGGATGAACCAGGCAATGGTATGAAAACGTACCTGCTGTGGTAAAGGTAAACTGGTAAGTCTGGTTAGTGATTAAATTGGTGCTGTTAAAGGCGCCCGCCAAAGCGGTTGCCGTGTGCGGGGCAGTATCCTTATTGGTCCAGGTGATGGTTTGACCAACCTTAATGCGCACGGTATCGGGCACAAAGGCAAAGTTTTGAATAGACACCGAAGCACCACCTGTGTTTGTGGCTTGCTGCGCGGGCAGTTTGCCGCAGCTGTAAATCACTATGGCTACTGTTGCAAAGAACAGGAACAAATTGAGAATGTTGTTTTTCATGATCGTGTATGTTTTGTATTATACTACCATCACGAAAGGTTATTTAAAAAGGTTGCCTGTTGAGAAAGTTTTTAGTCCGCAATCGAGAGAGTCCGGAAGATAGGAATCGAAAACTTGTCCTGTGGGATTCCGGAACAAGTCCGGGATGACAGCCCGTAAAACAAAAAAGCCCTCCGTACCGGAAGGCTTTGTATTTTGATGAAACTAGGTTTATCGTTTTTTGATATCTACATAATCGCGATCGACGGCGCCAACGTAGATCTGGCGTGGGCGGCCGATTGGCTCTTTGTTCTCTTTCAGTTCTTTCCATTGCGCTATCCATCCCGGTAAACGGCCCAGGGCAAACAGTACGGTAAACATTTCGGTTGGGAAGCCTAAGGCACGGTAGATAATACCAGAGTAAAAGTCTACGTTAGGATATAGTTTACGCTCAACGAAGTACGGGTCTTTAAGTGCTACTTCTTCCAAACGTTTGGCGATAGCCAATACCTCATCGTCGATACCTAATTTTTCGAGGATATCATCGCAGGCTTTTTTGATGATCTTGGCACGCGGATCAAAGTTTTTGTACACACGGTGGCCAAAGCCCATCAGGCGGAAAGGATCGTTCTTATCTTTCGCTTTAGCGATCCATTTATCGGTATCGCCGCCATCGGCTTTAATTTTCTCCAGCATCTCGATAACCGCCTGGTTAGCACCGCCATGCAACGGGCCCCACAGGGCAGAGATACCGGCAGAAACCGATGAGTATAAGTTAGCGTCGGACGAGCCAACGATACGCACTGTTGAAGTTGAGCAGTTTTGCTCGTGATCGGCATGTAATATTAACAACACATTCATGGCATCAACCAAAACCGGGTCGATCACTACATCTTCGGTACGCTGACCGAAAGTCATGTGCAGGTAGTTGGTTACATAATCGTATTTGTTTTGCGGATAGATAACCGGGTGGCCCAATGATTTTTTATAGATCCAAGATACGATGGTCGTCATTTTAGCCAGAAGCTTGATGATAGTTTCATCAATAACTTCGGGAGTTTGAGGAGTGGTAAGCGATTCGGGATAAAAAGCAGATAAAGAGCTGATCAAACCAGTTAACTGCCCCATTGGGTGCGAGTGCGAAGGATAGCCATCGAAAAATTTTTTCAGGTCTTCGTGCACCAGGGTATGTTTATTGATCTTGGCCTGAAAAGCTTTCAATTCATCGGCAGTTGGCAACTCGCCATAAATAAGCAGGTAAGCTACTTCTAAAAAGCTGGATTTTTCTGCCAGCTGTTCGATAGGGTAACCACGGTATTTTAATATTCCAACTTCGCCGTCGAGAAACGTGATAGCACTTTTTGTAGCGCCGGTATTTTTGTATCCAATGTCTAAAGTAACATATCCCGTAAGGTCGCGCAGTTTTGAAATATCTATCGCTTTCTCGTCTTCTGTACCTTGTATAACGGGCAGATCGTAAGTTTTATCACCAATTTTTAACTGTATTGTTTCTGACATAGAAATTGTGTTGTAATACGCAAATGTAAATAAATCTGTGTACTTTTATTGTTTAGAATTTTATAGAATTGTAAAAATTTAGTTTCCTGAGAATCGCACGCAATTATAACCAATATTTTGAATAATACCCTATTTAAGTAATGGCTTTGAGCATATTTAAACTATCGAACGCAAATAACGATAAAGATTTTTACCGTCTGTTTTTTATCATTTTGTGTTTTATTAACCTTGCCTTCCATTTCCTGTATCTCGATTACGCTCCACAGTCGTTTGACCCACCCATAATACGCATAGGCAGCAGTCTACTTTGCCTAATAACGGTGGTGATATCCTTCTTCGATCAGAAAAAAGTTTACTACGCCTCGGCCTATGTTACCCTGCTTACTTTTTTAGGTATTAACAACTGCTACTTTTTAGGCGTAAACAATTACATAGGCGAATACTTTTTAGGTTCACTGGTGTCGTTAATGCTGTTAACCTTTTTCTGCCGCCGGTCGTACGAGTTTTTTGCCCTGGCCATTATCAACTTCACGGCATTTGGCTGTGGGCTGTTTTTTTCGACGGTGGTAGTTCAGCTGGGGTTAATGGGGATAGCGCTTTTTCTGTTTACCGGGCTGGCGGGTACGTTGTTCCTTTTCAGGCGGTCGTACATTATGCGCAGCATTAAGATAAACCTTGATGTTAGGGAACGGGGCACGGCACTTACGGAAACCAGCGCTGCATTGCAGTTGGTTACCGCCAAATTGCAAAGCTTAAGTGCCGCGAATACTGCTTTGGTTTTTGAGTACGACGCCAATAAAACCTGCATTGGCGAATGGTACCAAAACGATGATATTTTATTGAACCAACCCGAAACCATTGTTGGTACCAATATTAACGATCTGCAGATACCTGTGCTCACCAACTACTTTAAGCATGTGCAAAAAACGCATAAGCAGGCCACATTTGAGTTTTACTCGCTTTTTGGAAACGAGCAATGGTACAAGGCTGTTGTTAACCCGGTTTTTGATGATGAGAGGCACTTTACCCACAGAGTAACTGTTACCATTGCCGACATTACTGAGCTTAAAGCAACTGCCGCAGCCTTAAAGGAAAATGAGCTGGTATTGTATAACGAACAGGTAGTCGCCAAGCTGGGCAGCTGGTGGACGGACTCATCGTACAATGATATTTTTTGGTCGAATAATTTGTTTTCGATACTGGAGGTATCGGATATACCCCCTGATAAAACCAAGCTGAGCTATTATGTTAGCCTGATACACCCCGACGACCGCGACCAGGCACAGCAATATTTTTCATCGCTGGCGAGCAACCCGCTCACCGAATTTGAGCACAGGCTGATAACACCTAAAGGCAATATTAAATATATTAAAGTGGTAAGCGGTTATCCCGTTAAGGACGACAAGGGCAAGGTTATTAAAGTCGCCGGCATTGTGCAGGATATTACTGAAAGCAAAATGGCCAACCGCACCATCCGCATAAGCCAGGCCGAATTGATGGAGGTACAGGCCATTGCTAAAGTAGGTGGCTGGCGCTGGGACGTAAAAGTGAACGACCTGGAATGGAGCGACGAGATCTACCATATTTATGACCTGGAGAAGGACGAAGTAAAAAACGAAAATCATTTTAAACTACTGTTAGCCTTTGTTCACCCTGATGACAAGGCCATGGTATCGTCGTTATTTAAGGACCATACCAAGCTTAACCGTTTGTTTTTGGAGTACCGTATCATCACCGGCAAGGGTAACCTTAAATACATCAGCATCATCATCGGCAAAACGCTTAAAAAGGATGGCGTTATCCGCAAGATCATCGGTACCATACAAGACCTTACCGAGCGCAGAAAGATCGAGATAGATTTTGAGCGTGCCGAAAACAAATACAAAAACGTACTCGAAACCATTAACCTGGCAGCCGTTACCTTAAACAAGCAGGGCGACATTATATTTTGCAATAAGCACCTGGCCGATATTGTTGGCTACGATAAGGGCGAACTGATTGGCCTTAACTGGATAGATACCTTTGTACCTGATAATTTAACAGGACAGTTTAGGGCATGGCTGGAGAGTAATAGTTTTTATACCCAGCATACCAGCCCTATTATTTGTAAAAACGGCAAGCAACGGGTTATTAACTGGAAAAATACCGTTACGCACGATGAGTTTGGCAACATTGCCGAAACAACCAGTATCGGCGAAGACATTACGGATATTAAAAAGGCACGAGAGGCCCTGATCATAGCGAAAGAAAATGCCGAAAAATCGTCGCGGTTTAAATCGGAGTTCCTGTCGATCATGAGCCACGAGATACGCACGCCGATGAACGCGGTAATTGGTACCACCAACCTGTTACTGCAGGACGACCCGGCCCCGCGCCAACTGGAATATTTGCATACGCTGCAGTTTTCGAGCAATAACTTACTGGAGCTGATAAACGATATTTTAGACTATAATAAAATTGAGGCGGGCAAACTGGAGCTGTACAAACTGCAGTTTAACATTCAGAAACTTGCGCAAAACATACTACAATCATTTGCTACCAAGGCCGAAGACAATGGCTCGAAACTGGAACTGAGCTTTGATAAAAACATCCCATCGAACCTGATAGGCGACCAGTTACGCCTTGGCCAGATACTGAATAACCTGTTAAGCAATGCCGTTAAATTTACCACCAATGGAACGGTGTTCCTGCGGTTGGAATCGCAACAGGTTAAACAAGACAAAATATCGATCAAATTTAGTATCGCCGATACGGGCATTGGTATAGCGCCCGAAAACCTGGACAAGATATTTGATCCGTTTACACAGGAGTATAGCTCAACCGCCAGCGACTACGGTGGTACCGGGCTTGGCCTGGCTATTACCAAACGCCTTGTTGAGTTGCACGGCAGCACTATACACCTGAGCAGCAAGCCCGGCGAAGGCACCGAGTTTAGCTTTACCATCACCTTTGAAAAGGCCGAGGTGAGTGAACCTTCGGAAACAAGTACGCCGGCAACCACCAGCGCTGCGCAACAGAAAAACGAAGAGATGAGCATTAAGGGCATGAATATTTTATTGGTTGACGACAATAAAATGAACCTGCTGATAGCGAGTAAGTTTTTGAAGAACTGGAACGTTAAGGTCGCTCAGGCATCGGATGGTAAAATGGCTGTTGAGATGGCAATGGCACATAACTTCGACCTGATACTGATGGACCTGCAGATGCCTATAATGGATGGCTTTGAAGCTGCAGCACTCATTAAACAAACTCAGCCCGAGATACCGATCATCGCGCTAAGCGCCGATGCCATGCCCGAAACCAGCGCCAAAGCTGCCCGCTACGGCATGGATGATTACCTGACCAAACCTTTTGTACCCGAAGTGTTGTTTGAGAAACTGGCAAGGTTTTATGGGAAGGTGAAGATGGAGCAGTAGGTTTTAGTTGTGAGTTGTCAGTTTTCAGTTGTTAGTTAAATTGAGCGACAGTTACAAAACTGACAACTCGCTACTCGCAACTGACAACCCAATTAATTCGTCCGGATGGCTTCTACAGGATCGAGCCTTGAGGCAAACCAGGCAGGCACTATGCCCGCTATGATACCAATGCCAATAGATATGCTTACGCCAAAGATGATGTTTTTGAGATAAAGCACTATCTGAATATCGGCTAAAGCTTTAACGACGAAGGTGCCGCCGTAAACCATACCAATGCCTATTGCCCCACCCATGATACAAAGCAAAATAGCTTCGATCAAAAACTGGAGCATAATGAAGTAGTTTTTGGCACCGAGTGATTTTTGGATACCGATAATATTGGTACGCTCTTTTACTGATACGAACATGATATTAGCAATGCCGAAGCCGCCCACCAAAATAGAAAACAAACCGATAATAAAACCGGCCACGTTAATGGTGCTGAACAAAGTATCTAACTGATTGGACAGGATAGTTGATTTGTTCAATGAAAAGTTATCGTCTTCGCCCGGGCGGATGCGGCGTATGTTGCGCATTAAGCCTTCCAGTTCGCTTTCCACCTCTTCCGAGCTCACTCCCTCGCGGCCCTTTACAGTGATTTGCGGGTTATACCTGTCGCTTTGCACATCGATCACGTTATGTGCAAAATTCAGCGGCAGCACAATTGCTTTATCGAACGATATATCAAGCATATCTTCGCCCTGTTTAGCGAATACACCTACTACACTAACGTTGCGCCCCAAAACTTTAATTTGTTTACCTATGGCCTTCATTGGATCGTCGAACAACCCCTGTGCAACATCATAACCTATCAGCCCGACTGGCGCACCCGCTCTCGATTCGATATCGGTAAAGTACCTGCCGTCCAAAAAGTCGAGGTTCCAGGTTTTATTGTAATCTATCGAAGCAGCGCTAATTTCGGCATTATCAACACTGTTACTCAGGTATTTAATGGTGCGACTGTCAATAAACGCTTCGTACGATATGCCCTGAGCTGTTTGTACCCTTTTCTCAAGTTCGTCATAATCGCGTATTTTGGGTACGGGGCGTTGTATGTATTTCCACCAGGGGTAATCGTTGCCGAAAGTCCAGGGCCATTTTTGCACAAAGATGGTGTTGCTCCCCAACTTGTTTACGCTTTTTTGCAAGTTATCGCGCAAGGTATCAACCGCCGAAAACACGGCTATGATGGTAAAAATACCAATAGTGATACCTAATAAAGATAGTATTGTACGTAGTTTGTTTTGCCTTAATGCATCTAAAGCAAAAATAACACTCTCACGAAAAAGCCTAAAAAATATCATATTCCCTGTTTAGACGTGGGCAATGCTTTTGAGTTACAGCTAAATGTAAATAAATATTTGCATCGCTACAGGGATATCTTCAAAAAAAGATCGGGCGCAAAAAAGGCCAGATAAAAGTTACCGGGCCTTTTGCGGGTTAAAAAAAAGTATTAACTATTAATAATGTGCTGTTTTTACTGTAGTAGTTGTGGTGACATATTTTGGTTTACGTGTTGGGTGAGCACGTAAATAAGCTTCTCTTTGGCGTTGTTTTTTACGGTCGACAGCATCGCCAACAACATACCCGCCACCGGCACCAATAGCACCACCAATGGCTGCACCGCCTATACCGTGGCCAATGAGACCGCCTGCAACCGCGCCACCTACGCCGCCAATAATTGCGCCTTTAGCTCTATTGCTCATTTTACGGTGTTTGCGGTGGTAAGTTGTTTGCGCATCGGTAACACTGCTGCCCAATATGGTTACCGTTAAAAATAATACGAGTATTTTGATGTACCTTTTCATGATGTTTAATTTGGTTGTAAGTTATTTGCAGACCAACTATTCTGATCTGTGATAACCGTTATACAAAAGCCCTGCCATTACGTTTATGGCATTTGCAGTGCATTTTAGCGTTTTCAAACTGTATAGATTAGCATACAAGTTTAGTATCTAACATAATCCATACGTCAAAAACCGCCCCAGGTCAACAATAGCGGTGAGCAACTGTTATCTTTAAAAAAACATCAACATGAGTATTAATAAAAAATTTAGGATAGGTGGTGATCTAACCGTTAACCGCCTTGGATACGGCGCCATGCGCATTACCGGAGAAGGTATCTGGGGTCCGCCAAAAAACCACGGCGAAGCCATTAAAGTTTTAAAGCGCGCCGTTGATCTGGGCGTTGATTTTATCGATACGGCAGACAGTTACGGACCCTATGTATCGGAAGAGTTGATAGCCGAAGCGCTGCACCCTTATAAAGCAGGGCTGATTATAGCGACCAAAGGCGGGCTGCTGCGCACCGGCCCAAACCAATGGCCTATAAATTCAAGTCCGGAGCATTTGAAAGAAGCTTTGGAAGGCAGCTTGAAACGTTTGAAAGTTGAGCAGATAGACCTGTATCAATTACACCGGTTAGACCCGGAAGTACCGTTCGAGAAAACTTTGGAGTTTTTACAAAAAGCGCAGCAGGAAGGCAAGATCAAACACATCGGACTATCGGAAGTGAGTGTTGCCGAGATCAAAAAAGCGCAGGAGTATGTAAAGGTGGTATCCATACAGAATATGTACAGTATTGATAACCGCAAATGGGAAGCTGAGCTGGAATATAGCAGGGCCAATAACATCGCGTTTATCCCCTGGTTCCCGTTGGGTGGCGGCAATAAGGAAGGGTTGGAAAAAATTGAAGGCATTGCTAAAAGGTACAATGCTACCGCGCACCAACTGGCGCTAAGCTGGCTGCTGCACCATGCCGAAAACATTTTGCTGATACCCGGTACATCGAGCGTAGCACATTTGGAGGAGAATATGAAAGCCGCCGATATTGAGCTGAGCGATGAGGATTTGAAGGAGTTGGAGAAGATTTGAGAAAGTAACAAGTTTAGGGTGTCATGGTGAGCTTGTCGAACCACGGAGCGATGGCCTGCACGCAATCCTTCGACAGGCTCAGGATGACACCCTTTTAATGGTGACAATTTTTTCGGGGCGTTACCCTCCGCGTCGCGCTTTACGCTGATACGCCTGGAGGCCTTAACCACTGGCCGGTATCCGCTGCAATCGCTGACGCAAAACTTATGTACATTTGTGGGTTATCCTAAATTAAACCTACTAACATTCGAGTATGAAACGTTTGCTGCTGTCTATCGCATTTTTATTGTGCGCGCATATTTTGTCGGCGCAGGTTAAAGTTAATTTTGTGATCAACAACCTGCCGGCTAAAACACCGGAGCCAAAAACCATTTACCTTGCGGGAAACTTTAATGATTGGTCGCCCGCGAAGACCGAATGGCAATTCGCTTTTGATAACAATGCGTATACTTTAAATAAGACGCTGCCAGCCGGCAATTACGAATACAAACTGGCGCGCGGCAGTTGGGATAAAGTGGAGTGTGGCGCCAATGGCGGCCCGTTTGGCAACCGCAGTTTACATGTGGTGCACGATACTACCGTTTATTTAAGCGTTGCCGATTGGCAGGATCTGCACCCGCCTATCCGGCGCGTGCATACCGCCAGCGCACAGGTACACATCATCAGCGAAAAGTTTGATATGCCGCAGTTGGGCAAGCAGCGCCGGGTTTGGATCTATCTGCCGAAAGGCTACGAAACCAGCAAAAAGAAATACCCGGTAATTTATATGCACGACGGGCAGAATTTGTTCGACGGGTATACCAGCGGCTTTGGCGAATGGGGTGTGGATGAATTTTTAGATAGCCTGAAAGCCGGGCAACAACAGTTTATTGTAGTAGGCGTTGACCATGGCGGCGAAGCCCGGGTGGTAGAATACAGTCCGTACGAATCGAAATATGGCAAACCACTTGGCGATAAGTACGTGGACTTTTTGGTGGAAACTTTGAAGCCTTATATTGATCAACATTATAAAACCCTAACTGATGCCAAACACACTACAGTGGCGGGCAGTTCAATGGGCGGCTTGATCAGCATGTATGCCGAATTAAAATACCCAAAAGTATTTGGCAACGCGGGCGTATTTTCGCCGGCGTTTTGGATAAACCCGCCGATATACGATTATGCAAAAGCGCATGCGGCCCAGGCCAAACGGTTTTATTTTGCGTGCGGCGATCAGGAAGGCGATACCATGGATGCAGATATGTTTAAAATGGCCGATATCTCGCGTAATAGTGGCTTATCGTTAAAGAACACGCCAGCAACGATAATTAAAGGCGCCAAGCATAACGAGGCGCAATGGCGCGGCGCGTTCCCGGCGTTTTATCAATGGCTGGTTGTGGGTATGAAGTAAGAACTTCCCTCAAAAAACAATTATGGAATATTTTCGTTTTTAAAATTGAAATAATTCGTATATTTGTTTTATAAAGAAACAGCAATGGCAACCGCAGCAATACAACACCACGCACCCGCTCTAAGGCAAAAACTAAGCAAGCTTAATATTGGCGATAACTTCGCTATTGTTAAAAGCGCGCGCATGGGTGTTAACACGCAGTTATTTTTTGATTTTGCGCAGGCTATCAATATGCCCTACAAAGAGCTTTCGGGGTTGTTGAACATCAGTTCGCGCACCATCAGCAATTACCACGATAAGAAAAAGAACCTGGAGCCTGCTTACAGCGAGCACCTGCTTAAACTGATAGCCTTGTTTAACAAAGGCGAAGAAATATTTGGCAGTACGGCCGAGTTTAACTACTGGCTGCGCAAACCCTTTTGGAACGCCAAAGAAACCCCTTTCGACTGGCTCAATACCTCGGGCGGGATTGACCTGGTGACCGACGAGATAACCAAACTGGCTTACGGCGACGCGGTATAAAACATGCTGATCTTCAGAATAGGGCATATTAACTACGCCACCAAATTAACTGCGTCGGGCGTGGCGGGGCGCTGGGCATCGGCAGGTAAAAAGGTGATCTACGCGGCCGAATCGATACCGTTAGCTTTACTGGAAAACATGGTGCGCCGGCAGGGCGTTGGCTTCAACAGTGATTTTAAAATCGTGGTAATTGAAGTTCCGGACGATATTGCTGTAGAAACCATTAAAACCGAAAAGCTAAAAACGGGCTGGCGCGACTTTAGGGATTATGCCATTTGCCAAGCCATTGGCAATGAATGGTTCGAAGCGCAAACCACCTGCGTTTTAAAGGTGCCATCGGCAGTGATCCCGGAATCGAACAACTACGTGATCAATACCCTCCACCCAGATTTTAAGCGCATTAAAATTATCCAGGTAAGCGATCTGGTGCCCGATGAGCGTATTGAGAAGTTGTTAAAGGCTTACCGGAAGTAATAGGTTGTTGGCGAGTTATTTATAAGCCACTATTAAAAAAATATAGCTATTAATAAAATCATATATTGCAGTAAATTTTACCTAGTAACACATGATGAAAAATGATGCGGTTTTAGCTACCGATGAAATTAATAGCGACATTTATCCCGACCTCGCCGCCAGGTTCGTCGCTTTGATTTTAGACGGTTTATTTGCATTCGCAATTTTTATACCATTTGATTTTTTTGAAGGATATAGCAAAAACATCCATTTATATTCGATACTATTTAACCTTGTAGTTTTGTTTTTTTATCATGTATACCTGGTGCAACGATATGGCGGCACACCAGGTAAATTGATTTTAGGAATTAAAATTATTAAGCTGAATACTCAACCCATAACCTGGCACGAAGCTATTTTAAGATATTTGGTTCAATTGGCAAAAGTAATTTTAACTGCGGGCCTGGCCATTTACGCAATAAACCTGGCTGACAATGCGCATTACGTAAGTTTAGGCTGGCTCCATCGCTCCAGCTATCTGTCGTCATTTTATCCCGATCTTATCCAGATAAAAATACTTGGCAAAACATTTATGCACATCCATTGGGTTACACAACTTTTTGGGTTTTGGACAATAGCCGAAATTATTGCTGTATTTACCAATCACAGAAAAAGAGCTGTGCACGATTATATAGCCGGTACTGTGGTTGTAAAAACAGGATATCCGGATAATAACCAAGAGCCGGCTATTGAAACAGAACAAAACATTGTAGACTAATTGCCCGTCCACCCTGTATATTTGTATAACAGGCAAATGGATACCGAAAACAAAAACCAGCTCCGCAAGATCATCCATATTGATATGGACGCTTTTTACGCGTCGGTTGAGCAGCGGGATAACCCAGAGTTGCGTGGCAAAGCACTTGTAGTGGGTGGCTCGCCCGAAGGGCGGGGCGGCGTGGTGGCTACGGCCAGTTACGAGGCGCGTAAGTTTGGCGTCCGTTCAGCTATGCCATCCAAAACCGCTTTACGGCTTTGTCCGCATGTGCTGTTTGTTCGTCCGCGGTTTGCTGTTTACAAGGAAGTATCCAACCATATCCGGGAGATATTCAGCCGGTATACCGACCTGATCGAGCCGCTTTCGCTGGATGAAGCTTACCTGGATGTGACCAATGATAAGCTCGGCATCGGCTCTGCGATAGACATCGCCAAAGCAATAAAGCAAGCTATTAAGGATGAACTGAATTTGACGGCTTCGGCAGGAGTCTCTATCAATAAATTTGTAGCCAAGATAGCTTCGGATATGAATAAGCCCGACGGTTTGAAATTTATCGGGCCATCGGCCATTGAGGCTTTTATGGAAACCTTGCCGGTGGAGAAATTCCATGGAGTTGGCAAGGTTACGGCCGAAAAGATGAAAAAGATGGGCCTGTTTACCGGTGCTGATCTGAAGAACATGGAAGAAGAACAACTGGTAAACCATTTTGGTAAATCGGGACGGTTTTTTTACCGGATTGTGCGCGGTATCGATGAGCGCCCGGTTGAGCCCGACCAGGAAACCAAATCAGTAGGTGCCGAAGATACTTTTCCTTATGATCTGACAACACTCGAAGAAATGGAGCCGGAGCTGGATAAGCTCTCGATTGTGGTGCATAACCGTTTGACCAAAAACAACCTGAAGGCGCGCACTATCACACTGAAAGTTAAATACAGTGATTTTAAGCAGATCACGCGCAGCCAGTCGTTCCCTACTCCTACCGATGATTTGGAAACGATATCGGCTACAGCTAAAAAGTTAATGGCGGCTACTTTTGTGGACGAGCAAAAGATACGGTTATTGGGTGTTTCGACTTCGAACTTTGGGGAGTTGGTGGTGAAGCAAAAGGCGGATGGGGTGCCGGGGCAGTTGGAGTTGTTTGGGGAATAGCCAAGAATTTAAATTACCATAATTTGGTTATTTAAAAAGGGTTTGTTATATTTGTTTGGGACTTAATAATTAACTAACTAACGAGGAGGGAATTTGAATAAAGCGGGATATATACATCCTGCTATAGTTATTTATTTAATTTAAGACTGCTTCCCAGGTGAAGTGGCTAAAAGTTTTCATTATGCAAGTAATTATTGAAAACCATTTCTTGATCGAAGTGGCAAAAGGTACACAAACAGGAAAGTCACCTTATCCTATTGAGATTTTAAAGATTTTTAAAAAGCGTGTATTCCAGATTCAGCAGGCAAAAAACTCTGCTGATCTAAGGCAAATTAAAAGTCTGCATTTTGAAAAATTGAAAGGCAAGGAATATGAGCATAAGTATTCGATACGCTTAAACATCGCTTACCGCATTATATTCAGGATTGATGAAAACAAGAGTGATAAGATTGAGATTATCTGTATAGAAGAGATAAACAATCATTACTCATAAAATTTATACGCCAGGAGGCGTTATACTACTATGAACAATCAGGTATTTGATCATGCGGGTACGGAGATCGAGATAGAAGCATTCCATCCCGGTGAATTTTTACAGGAAGAAATAGAAGCGCGCAACATGCTAAAAAAAGATGTAGCCAAAGCGTTAGAAATATTACCACATCACTTAAGTGAGATATTTGCCGGCAAACGCAATATATCGGCCAAATTGGCTATCAGGCTTGAGAAACTTTTGGGTATTAGCTCGCATTACTGGTTCGGCATGCAAATGGAGTACGATCTGTACATCGCAAAACAGGAAGAAGCAATAGCGTAATCTTACTTCTCCCCCGGATTCTTTTTATTGGCTAAAAGCATCTCCACCATTTTTATTAAACGTGCATCACGGGTTTTTTGCTGTTTGGCGCCGAGGATCCACATGATGTATTCTTTGCGGTGCGAGTAGGCCAGCTTTTCGTAAACGGCAAATGCGGCCGGTTCGGCTTGCAGGGCTTCCTGCACATCGGGCGGCAGGGTGATGACCTTTTTATCTACATCGATATATCGACCGTATTCGTTATTCTTGATCTCATCAATACCTACACCTGTCTTTTTTCTTTGGCCAATAAGACGCAAACGCACGCAAGTCCATTTGTCATCAAAAGCCGCGTTAGCAACTGCGTCCAGGCCAAAAGCCGGCAGCATATCCCACTGCATCATGGCCAGGTCGGTATCTATACCCGAGCTTTTTTTGGGGTAGCATACCCATACAACGGTATCGGCTTTAATAACGGGCGTTAAAATCTCCAGTTGGCCGATCAATTGCGCTCTTTTTGTGCTGAAAAACAAAATACCGTTCACATTGCCGGCAATATCAGTATGCTCGATTACACCATCGGCAAGGGTTGCAACAAGCTCATGCAATCCGACGGAACATTGTAAAACAACCAGCTTGTGTTGGGTTTGATCAGGAGTTTTTTGGCAAGGGCATTCATAGTAATCTGGTTTAAGGCAAATCAGAATTACACACCCCTGCCCCCTCTCAAGAGGGGATCGCACAAGCCCGGGCCGTTATTCCGATTTGAGGTTCAATTTCGAGAAAAAATCCCACAAAACAATACCTGCCGATACGACTATATTAAAAGAATGTTTAGTGCCGAACTGTGGTATCTCGATGCAACCGTCGATCTGCAGCATTACATCTTCGTCGACACCGTTTACTTCGTTACCAAAAACGAGGGCATATTTATCTCCCGGTAAGGGTTCAAACTGGTTGAGCATCGTACTGCTTTCGGCCTGTTCGATAGCGATGATGATATAACCATCCACACGCAACTGATGAATGGCGGCAAGCGTAGTTTCAAAATGGTTCCATGTAATCGAAGCTGTAGCGCCAAGGGCGGTTTTTTCGATCTCGCGATTAGGCGGCGTACCAGTTATCCCACAAAGGCAAACCTGCTCTACAGCAAAAGCATCGCTGGTGCGGAAGATAGAGCCTACGTTGTGTAAGCTACGTACGTTATCGAGCACCACGGCAACGGGCAGTTTTTGCTGCGCCTTAAATTCGTCGATACTGGCGCGGTTAAGCTCATCTAACTTGAGTTTGCGCATGGTTAAGCTGTTATTTCGTGAGCGCCGTTACCAATAAGCGAACTGTAAACCGATGGCGCGTAGCCTATTTTTGTCGTATAGTAGTCGGTTACTCCTTTGGCAAAGCTATCAAACCCATCCCTTTTTACCAGGGCGATGGCGCAGCCGCCAAAGCCGGCCCCCGTCATGCGGGCGCCTACTACGTTTTTATCGGTCGCAGCGTATTCTACTACGGAATCGAGTTCGATGCCGCTCACTTCGTACAGGTTTTGCAGTGAGTGGTGCGAGGCGTACATGAGCTTACCAAATTCCATAAGATCATTTGCAGCCAATGCTTTCGCGGCCAGGATCACCCGGTCGTTTTCGGCAACCACGTGTGTGGCGCGTTGCAGAACTACCGGGTCAGTGATGAGGTGTTTGTATAAATCGAAAGTGGCGGTATCAATATCGCAAAGGTTATTGATATCCAACTCCTGCTGTAAAGTCTTTAAAGCGGTGCGGCATTCCTGCACACGTTCGTTATATTTTGATTCGACCAGCTTACGGGGTTTGTTGGTGTTGATAATGGCCAATACGTTTTCGCCAAGATTCATGTCGACAGCTTCATAATCAAGCGTATCGCAATTCAATTTCAGGGCTTTATCCGTTTCGCCGAAGGTAACCGCGAATTGGTCCATGATGCCGCTGTTGAGGCCCATAAACTCGTTTTCAACACGCTTGGTCATCAGCACCAACTGGAGCTTACTGAACCCGGCGTTAAACAAGATGTTCAAGGCAACGGCGGTCACCACTTCGATAGAGGCGGACGACGAAAGGCTCGAGCCGATGGGGATATCGCCGTAATATAAGATATCTAAACCTTGCAACTCTTTGCCGGCTTCGATAAAATAATTGATCACGCCCAGCGGGTAATTGTACCAGCCTTTACCGGTTTTTTGGTAAGATGGCTGCAAAGGCACCTCAGCGGTTTCTTCAAAGTTTACACTTTTGAACCTTAACACGCCATCGTTATTTGGCGCGGTAAGCATATAGGTACCCATGGTAATAGCACATGGCATTACCAAACCGCCATTATAATCGATATGCTCGCCGATGAGGTTTACCCTGCCGGGAGAAAAAAATGTTTGTTGAGCAGGCTTATGATATAGGTTTTGAAACTGTTGCTGTAGGTTAGCTTTCATCGCTCAAATATGACTAAAAAATTTTAATATTGTAAAAAGTACACTTACTATTTGCTCAGCTTAATGAGCAAACAAAAAAGCGATATTTACCTTTTACAATAAAGATAAAACTATGAACCAATATTTGGTAACCGGATACGACCATACCGACGAAGGCGCTTTGAAACGCCGTATGGATGTACGCCAACACCACCTTGATGGCGCAAAAGAGCTGCGCGATAACGGCAACTATGTAATGGGCGGCGCTATTTTGGATGACGACGGCAAAATGATAGGATCGGTGATGGTGCTGCAATTTGAAAGCGAAGAGGAACTGGAAACCTGGAAACAACGCGAAATTTACATTACCGCCGGTGTTTGGGAAACGGTAGATGTGAAGCCGTTTAAGGTGGCGTTTTCGGTGGCGAGTTAGTCGACGAGTCTTGAGTTCTGAGTCTCGAGTCCGCAAAAATATCTTGCTGCCATTCAAAGTCTCCTGACTTTGAATGGGCAATGTATGTAGTCTGAGACTACACTCTTATTTTATCCGAAGTCAGAGACTTCGGGTAGCGTGCATTTTCAGCGGGGATTTGATTGTTGATGGAAAATGTATGAGGTACGATGGAAGATGTTTCACAATCCGAAATCGAACATCCGAAATCCGAAATAAATATCACACCTTATCTGAAAACCACTTTTCAAATTTATCCATCAGGTCTTCGAGTTTGATGGGCTTGGCGATATAATCGTTCATGCCGGCGTTTAAGCAGTCCT
>Ga0209026_1000382_pt1 | contig 40564 bp, 21 predicted proteins | sample AraplaCL_Col_mCL_FD_184262 | JGI IMG/M metagenome (GOLD analysis project Ga0209026, IMG submission 184262) | Arabidopsis root microbial communities from the University of North Carolina, USA - plate scrape CL_Col_mCL (SPAdes) (version 2) | ecosystem: Host-associated > Plants > Roots >... | reverse complement strand
CGTCAATCGGGCATGCTTATGGCTGTTCATCCGGGCTCCGGTTCTTGGCAGATTGGGTGTTTGGCGACTTCCAGTCTCTCAAACCCAACCCGGATGAACACCGGATACAACCTATTGAAGCATCACAGCTAGTTCTCTGCCTGCCGCGCCGCGCGCAGTAGCGGGAGGCAATCCCTGACAAACCTCATCCCGTCTGTATTTCGTGTCGAAGGCTGGGCGTGAAGGTGACAGTCTCAGTGAGTGTGGTCCGCCATCGACACGCAGCAGTGTTCGGGCTAGAACTTTCCGAGCACGTTGACGAAGACGCCTCGACTGCGATAGCTCAAGTCGGTGAGATCGTCCGAGAAGTCGGTGAAGTTGTAGCCCGCGCCGATCTTGAAGTTCTCGTTGACGTGGTAGTAGCCCGCCGTGAGAAGGCCGCTCTTGCGCTCGTGCAGCTCGACCGCGCGCAGAGTCCGCAGTTCCAGCAGCCAGTCGTACTGGCGCACGACGTTCCAGTCCACACGCGCGATTGCCAGTTGTGCACTGCTCCTGAACCATGGCGCGCTGTCGTCGCGGCTCGGACGAAGCTCCCCGACGCGCCAGGCGAGCTTGCCGCCGATCGTCCAGCGGCTGCTGAGTTCGTAGGTCGCATCGACCGCCGCCACCTGGCTGCGCTGCTGGTAGTCGAGCCCGGTGGTGCTGACCGCGGTGGACGTCACCTCCGTCGTCGCCACTTGTCCCGGCGAAGAAAGGTCGTAGAGATAGGTGTACTTGAGCAGCAGGTTGAGCTTGTCGTTCGACACCGGTCGGAATGCGTAGCCCACCACCGCCTCCGTGTATTTCGCGGCTGCGAGCGCGCTGGCCTCGCTGTTGCTGTCGGCCCAGTTGAGCTTGCCCATCCACCTCGCGTTGGCGCCGTCCTGCACGCTCAGCGAATTCTTCAGCAACCAGCTGCGGCGGGTGTCGGCGCCCGTGCGGTCACGCCGATATTCCATTCCGCCCGCATACTTGACGCTGGCGTTGACGAAGCCCGCCGAGAATCCGACCGCGTCGCGATCCGTCTGGCCGGCGTTCTCCGCTTCGATCCGGCCGGACTCGGCGCTCGCTCCGAAGGTCCACCGCTCATCGGGCGCGTATTGAACGCCGTATGCGTGCGTGAGCCCGCTCTGCACACCCGTGGTCTGCTTGTGCTCGGTGTACACGTTCAGCCCGTCCGCGATGCGCGACTTGATCCCGCCCACCAGCGTGCCGCCCCGGGCATTCAGTGTCTCGTCGGTGCGGCCGGTGTCGAGCGCATAGGTGACATAAACGTTGGAGCGATCGTCGTACTGGTAGTCGACACCCGCCTTGCCGGCGGCCCCACCATCGCCGCCCGACGCTTCGCCCCGCAGCGTGAGCTTGTCGCTGACCCGGTAGCGGCCGCCGGCTCCCACGCGGTCGTTCTCGAGCCGTGTGCCGGTGCGCTCGAGCGTCTTCTGGCCGAAGCCGTAGACACCGGCGCCTCGTCCACTGTCGTAGTCGAGCTGCACGGTGGCGTCCGTGCGCTCGCCGTCCACCACGCCCGAGGTCGGCAGCAACGGCGACGTGTTCACCGCATCGGTGGTCTTGCGGTCGGCGCGCACGCCGGTGGACAGTGTCCAGTGATCGTCGACGCGCCAGGCCACCTGGGATTCGCCGGCATCGGTGTTGTAGCCGTCGACTTCATCCTTGTGGTCCGCCTTCAGGCGCACCTCGGTGCGGTCGCCGAGCGGCACGGTGGCGTTACCGCCGGCCTGCCGGGTTTCGTTGGTCGCCACCTGGCCGGGCGCCGAGAAGCCTGCCCCGCGCTGTTCCGCGTAAGCGCCCACGTGACCGCTCTTGGCCAGGCCGAAGTCGGCCAGGTCGGCCTGCCCCTCGACACGCCAGGCGTCGGCACCACGCGTATCGCCGGCCAGCGTGTTCTGCGAGAAGCCGAAGCCGCCGTCGAGCGAAGTGGTGGTGCCGACACCGGGGCCGTCGCTGTGCGCCGCCTCGATCTTCAGCGTGCTGTTGTCGCTCTTGCGCAGCAGCAGGTCCACACCGCCGAGGCGTTGGTCGCTGCCGGTCTGGCGCTGCTTGGCCGCCGTCAGGCCCACGCGCACGCCATCGTTGATCCACCACGCCGTGCGGCCGCCGGCGGCCAGCGTGTCGAGGTCGCCCGACAGCGGGGTGTACTCGTAGTCCACCACCAGGTAGGCCGGCTGGCCCGTGAGGCCGCCGGCACGCACGAGCGTCCCGTTGTCGGCCAGGCTGGGCAGCGGCGAGGTGAGCAGCACGCGGCCTCGAAGGTAGTCGACGTCGTAGTCGCTGCCCGGCACGAGCGCGCGGCGCTGCAGCACGAAGCCGGAGTCGCGGTCGCGGATTTCCAGCCACACCTTCTCGGCGCCGGCACTCACGTCCTGGTGGCGCAGGTAGTAGAGCGAGCCGCCCGTGCCGCGGAAGTCCTCGTGGGCGGCCAGCGTACCGGGCTCGGCCGCGTACACCTCCGTGCGCACGCGAGCGTCGCCGAACGAGGTGGTGTCGTCCCCGACGTAACGCGCCTGCAGGCCATACAACCCGCGGTTGACCTGCACGAGCGTGTTGTCGGTGCCGAGGTTGAGCTTGAAGTTGCCCCACAGCGCATCCGAACGCCCGTCGTCCACGCGCAGGTACATGCGGCCCTGCGTCGGCGCATCCTCGATGCTGGTGGAGTCGTCTCCGAACGTGCCCCAGCTGTCCACCGGGTCAATACGACGGAACAGCGATGTTGGATCCTTGCGGTCGAAATTGCGGAACAGCTCCTTCATCGGCCGCTCCTCTGTATCGAGGCTGGCCGTGAGCGTCCAGCGGTCGTCCAGCGGCCCCTTGCCGTAGAACGCGAGCCGACCGTCGGTCCACGTGTCGTTGTTGTAGCGGTCGCGATCCTGGGTCACCAGGTCGGCCGGACCGCTGGTGCGGTCGCGGCCGACCGTGAAGTCGGCCTGGCCCACGAAGAAGAAGTCGCGCTTGGGCAGCTCGAAGTCACGTCGGTAGATGCGCTCGCGGCCATCGCTGCCGACGACGACGATTTCGCCCGTCTGCACGCGACGCGGCACGAGCTGTTGCACCACGAACTTCCCATGGACGTCGACGGGCACGTCGAACCCGAGCGCGCGCACGTGCTCGTCCGAGCCAATCCCTTCGCCGCTGGCCGTGACGGTGCCGCCCGCGATGGGGATGTTCACGATCGCCAGGCGTGCTTCGCCATAGCCCGCGAGCAGACGCTGCTCGGTCGTGGGTTCGCTTTCGCCGCCGGGAATGTGGCGGTCGGCCAACGCCAGCGGGATATCGTCGGTTTCGTCGAAGCGGCCCTGCTGGTCATAGACCCGGATGCGCCAGTACAGCTTTCGATGCGCCAATGGCGCGGAGGCCCACTCACCCGGTACGGCCCACTGCGCGCGAAGTCCGCCATCCAGCGGCACGGTCGCCAGCAGCTGCGGCTGCATCGCGTCATCGGTCGTGAACACGCGCAGCTCGGCGCGCATCAGGAACAGGCGGTAGTTGCTGTAGCCGGCGAATTGCACCGTGTCGCCCGGCACCGCGGTCGCGGGCCACGCGGTGGCGTTGAGCCGGCGCGGTTGTGCGAGGTTGTCGTACTGCAGGCGCAAGCGGTCGCGCTCCAGCCGTACATCGACGCAGCGCTGTCTGTCGGCACTGGAGCTGTCGGTGCCGACGACGGGCTGGCCGTCGATGGTCAGGCGCAGGGGCGAATCGTCCTTCGCATACGGCGAGAGCATGTTGCAGGCGCTCGGATCGACCTGCGTCACGCGAACCTGCTTCTCCACGACCGGCGGCGTGATGTCCTGCCAGTAGACGCGCACTTCCACGCGCCGGTTCGCGGACCAGTTGGCCCGGTCTTCCTTGGGCGTGGCCAGCGGTTCGTCGGGGCCCCGGGAGTCCGCGGTGTAGGCGCTTTCCGGCAGGCCCAGCTGCTGGGTGAGATAGCGGCCGACCTGGTTGGCGCGCGCCAGCCCCAGCGCGTGGTTGTCCGGGAAACGCGGAAGCAGTTCGGGCTTGATGCGCTGCACGTCGGTATGGCCCACGATCTCGAAGCGCAGATCCTGGCGGCCCCGGACTTGCGCGACGATCGCGTCGAGCCGGGCCCTGTCGTCGGCCTTCAACAGATCCTCGCCCGAATCGAAGTGCGGCGTGTGCGATTCTTCGCGCGGCTGCGTGCTGCCGGGGACGGTGCGCGTCAGCTCCTCGCGCTGCTCCTGCAGTCCTCGCGGGTCGCCCAGGATCACGGTGAGCTTGGGAAGCTCGCGCTCGCTGGACTCCGGCAGGTGGTCGCGGCCGTCGATCTCCACGGCGCGGGGATCGCCCTTGCAGCGGTCGCTGAAACGGCCGCGTGCATCGGCGTGGCAGGCGGCGTCGCCGCTCGCAGGGTCGGCGGCCGCAGTCGCCAGCCCCGCGGCCAGGCAGGCAGCGGCCGCGGCGCCGGCCAGCGCCGCGCGTCGAAAGTTGGGATGAGTCATGCGATGGACGCGGGTGAGGTTGGGACGCAGGGTCGTCATGGCGCGCTCCTGCATCAGCGGTTCAACAAGGCCGGCACGCGCTCGACCTCGATGTCCAGGTTGAACAAGGCCTTGTCCTGCGACCGCCCCTGCGCCTTCCAGCGCTGCAGCAGCAGGGACTTCAGCGCCGCGATGCGGGCGTCGCCGAGTTCGGGCGACTCGTCCGGCGCCGGCTGGTAGGCCAGACGCAGGATCGAGGGCCGTTCCAGCAGTGCCGCCACGGCCTGGTCCAGCCTCGCCTCGTGCGCCGGTTGCAGCGCGACCTGGCCATCGACGAAGGCCGCGGCCTTCAGGTCCAGTCGCACTACCCGGTGGACGGTCGCGCCGAAGTCGACCTTCACCGCCTTGCCGCGCGTGGCACGTTCGGCGGCCGGGTTCTCGGTGGTCACGCGGTAGCCCGAGGGCAGCGTGCGCTCGTCCAGCTTGAGCACGAGGTTGCTGCCCGTGCCCTCCTTGGGCACCATCGCGCATGCGATGTGATAGCGCCCGTCGGCGTCGGTATTGACAAGCAATCCGTTGACCGTGGCGATCCGGACGTTCGCGATACCCCGCTCGCCTTCGTCCTGCACGCCATTGGCGTTCTTGTCGTCGTAGACCTTGCCGATCACGTCGGTGCAGTCGAACAACGCGTCGGGCACGACTCGCACGGCCGCCGTGGCCGTATTGGAAAGTACGCGTCCGCCGATGCCTTGCGTGGCGACCACGCTGTTGACGTACTGGCCTTCGCCCACGCCAACGCCGACCGCGAGCACCATCGAGATGCGCTTGGTCTCACCGAGCACGAACGACTGGTTCGGCAGCGTGAGCTGTCGCCCGACCACCGCGGGCTTGACAGCGACCACCGGACCGTCGGGCAGCGTCTGTACGAAGAGCGACCCGTCCAGGTATTTGAAGCCGGGCGGCAGGGAGTCGACCAGCGCCACGTTGCCGACGGGGCCGCCGCTCGCGTTGCGCGCGGTGATCACGTAAGGCACCGGCTCGCCCTTCTTGACCGTGAGCTTCGCGGTGGTCTTGCGCAGCTCGATGGCCGTACCCGTCCCTTGGCGGTCCAGCGGGATGTTGTTGCTGACCACCGGACGCGCGCCCGTCGCGCCCAGCTGCCAGCTCAGGAAGTACGGTGCCGCAGGACCGGCGACCGGTCGCGCCGCGGCGCTGACGATGCACGCCTCGCTGCCGCGGCTCATGCCGAAGCCGCCCGGTGCGGTGCAGCTGGACGCGTCGAGGGGCCCCGCGGCGGCGGGGTACGTGATCGAAGGAACGTAGCCGGCCGGCGGCGTGATCGCCACGGTGTACAGGCCGGCCGGCGCGCCGGGCAGCAGGAAGAACTGGTAGTCCCCGTCGGCGCCAGTGGTGAGCGCCGCGTTGCCACCGAGCAGCTGTGTCGCCGGGTCGAACCCCGCAGGACCGCTCAGCGTGACCACGGCGCCCGGCACCGGCTCGGCGCTCAGGCTGTCGAAGACCACCCCGCCCGGATCGAGCGGCAGGTCCTGGTTGACCACCGACACGCCGGTGGTCACCGTCAGCGGGATCCAGCCGCGCGGCGACATGCCGGACACGGTGGGGAAGCCACCATTGGGTGCGTTCAGCGCCGGATCGGTGGGCCACACGCCGCCAACAAGGCGTCCTTGGGGATCGCGGAAGCGGACCTCGTAGGAACCCGGCACCACATTGTCGAAGCGATAGCTGCCGTCGGCACCCGTGGTGCGCGTGTAGAGCACCTGGGCGCCGGTGTTGGCGCAGGTGGTGCTGCCGTCGAAGCAGGCCACCAGTTCCACCGTCCAGCCGGCCACGGCCGATTCACCGGCATCGGCCTGGCGGTCGTGGTCGGTGTCGCGCCACACGCGGCCGCTCACCGCGGCAGGCGCCGTGGACTGCTCGAAGAAGTCATAGCCCGTGCCGCGCGCCGCCACCGTGGACAGCTTCACATTGAGCTGGCGCGGCGCCGGCACGGTGCCGCCCAGCGAGCCGGGGGTCTGGCCCCCATGCGTGGAGCTGGGCACCGGCGACTGCACGAGGGTGTAGCCCGCGCCGTTGTCCAGCGGCAGGTCGGGGAAGCTGTAGCTGCCGTCCCGGGCCGTCACCGTCGTGCGGCTCACCGGCTGGCCGGTCGCGTCGGTACCGGACAGGGTGATCGTCACGCCAACCAACGGCAGGTCGCCGGGTTCGCGCTTGCCATCGCCGTTGGCATCGTTGAAGACATTGCCAGCCAACGACGCGCCGATTTCACCGAAGTCGTACCCGTCCCCGGAGCCACCTGTATAGACAAGTCCTCCGATGCGGTCGTTGCCGGCCAGCAAGCCGGTACGCGTGCCGTTGAGGCGACCCACGGTCTCCGCGCCGTCCGCATAAGTGACGGGCTGGGTCTCGTTGATGGCATAGCCGGTGCTGTCCGAAGGCAGCACGCCGTCGAACAGGTACTGGCCATCGGGTCCCGTGGTCGCGGTGACGTTCACCGGCAGGCCACCGGCGCTCGTGCCGGTGAGCGTCAGCGTGACGCCGGAGATCGGCGGTTCGCCCGCGTCTCGCTGGCCGTTGCCGTTGCTGTCGACGTACACGTGCCCGGTGAGCTGGCCACCTCGCTCGCCGAAGTCGAAGTCCACGCCGGCTTCCTCCGACACCAGGACGATCCCGCCGAAGCGGTCGTTCACGCCGCCAGGATTCGCGGTGCCGCGAGCACTGCCGCTCACGGTACCCAAGTGCTCCGGGCCATCGCCGGTACCGGCAGGCTGCGTTTCGTCGAGCTGGTAGCTGCCGGGCAGCAGGCCGGTCGCGCTGAAGCTGCCGTCCGCCGCGGTGGTAAGCACGGTCGACACGCTGCGGCCCAGGAAGTCGGTGCCGATGAGCGTGATCTTCACGCCGGGGATAGGCGGTTCACCGGGGTCGCGCTGACCGTTGGCCGGGCCGACGTCGGCATAGACGTGACCAGCGAGCGAGGCTGCGCGCACGGAAGCGAAGTTGTTGTTGCTGGAGCTGGAGCCAGGCGTACCGAGGTGGATGTTCTGCACCACCGGCGCGTTGGAGCCGTTCGTGCCGGCACCCACTGCCGTGCCGCTGGTGGGCACGTTGCCCGCCGTGGAGCCGCTGCCGGTCACGGTACCTGCGCGCGTCAAGCCAGGCAGGTAGCCGGTCGGGCGCGTCTCGGTCACGCTGTAGCTGCCGGGCGCCACGTTGTTGAACACGTAGTCACCGTTGGCGTCAGTCGTCGTGGCCACCGTGACGGCGTTACCGTTGTCGTCGGTGCCGGTCAGGGTGATGGCCACGCCCGCGATACCCGGTTCGTTGACAAGCGCTCCCTGAGTCCCGTCGCCATCGCGGTCGTAGTAGGTACGGCCACGGATCTGGCTGCTGGTGAGTTCGCCGAACAGGTAGTCGCCCACCGCGGCCGGCGTGCCGTTCGTCGGGATCACCACGCCCTGGATGACGTTGCCGTTGGCCTGCGCGGTGCCGGGTTGCCCGTTGGCGTTCGCCTTGCCCGGTGCATAGGTGGCCGGTTGCGTCTCGGTGATGGCATAGCCCCCGCCTGCCGAAGGCGGCACGTTGAGGAACTCGTAGCGTCCGGGCTGCCCGGCGATCGGTGTCGCGACGATGTCCACCGGCGTGCCGGAGCTCGAGGTACCGGTCAGGTGCAGGGTCACACCGGTGATGCCGGCGTCGCCCGTCGCGGGAACGCCGTCGTTGTCGGCATCCTCGAACACACGCACGGTCACGCGGGTCAGGCGCTCGCCGAAGTTGTAGCCGCTGGCACTCGTGTTGGAGTTCAACGCGATGCCGCTGATGCGGTCGTTCGTCGCGGCGCTGCCGCCGGCCGTACCCACCGTCTCGGTGCCATCCGCGAAGCCGGTCGGCTGAGCAGGTTCGACGATCGTGTAGCCGCCGGGCAGCAGACCGGCGAAGTTGTAAGTGCCGTCCGCCGCGGTCGTCGTGCTCGCATTCACGGCGTTGCCGAACAGGTCGTTCCCGGTGATCTGCAGCGCGACACCCGCGATGCCGGGCTCGCCCGACGTGAAGGCGTTGTTGTAGTCGGTGTCCTGGTACACACGACCCGACAGCGAAGCGGCACGCACCTCGCCGAACAGGTTGTTGGTCGAACTGCCGCCGGTGCCCAGCACCACGTTCTGCACGACGTTCGCGTTCGAGCCGTTGGAGCCGCTCGTGACGCCCGCGCCGCTGGCGGGCACGGTGCCGGCGCTGCTGCCCGCGCCGCTGGCGCTGCCGGCGCGGGTGATACCCGGCAGGAATGCGCCGGGCTGCGTTTCCGTGACGGTGTAGTTGCCCGCCGGAACCGTGAAGCTCCAGTTGCCGCTTGCATCGCTGGTGGTCGTCCGCGTGACGGCGTTGCCCAGGCTGTCGGTGCCGGCGAGCGTGAACGTCACGCCGGGCAGACCGGGCTCGCCCGCGTCGGCCTGGCCGTTGCCGTTGACGTCTTCATAGACATGCCCTGACAGCACCGAGGTCTGCACGACGACGTTGCCGCTGCCGAAGTTGTTGCCGGCGCTCGGATCGGCGCCCCCGTTGGTGTCGCCGGAACCGGTGGTCACGACGGTCGCCGTGTTGGTCAGGACCGTGCCATTGACCAGGTTGCTGACCAGTTGAACCGGAATTCGAACGGTCGCCGTGCCGCCGGAAGGCATGCTCGCGATGGCGCAATTGGTGCTGGTGCCGCCGGCGCTGCCGGTGCAGGTGGGCGCAGCGGGCGTGAAGCTGCCCGAGGTCACGGTGAACACCGGCGTGCCGGTGAGCTGCAAGCCCGCGGGCAGCGTGTCGCCGAAGCTGGTGGTCTCGGCGGCCTGCGGACCGTTGTTGCGCAGGTGCACCAGCCAATCGAAACCTTGGCCCTGGGCCACGGAGCCCAACGGTGTGCTGGTACCGCTGATCACGGCGGCCTTGTCCACGACCTGCACGTCGGCCTTGAAGCGGAAGGTCGTCGGCTCGGTCGTGCTGTTGTTCGGCTGCGGATCGAACGCGTCCTGCGCCGGGTTGACGAAGCGCACGGAGGCCGCGTTGGAGAAGGTGCCCTTGTCGGCGCCCTGCAGGCGCACGCGCACCTGCACCGAATTGACTTCGCCGGTGGCGCCGCTGCCGGTGCCGCCGAGGCTGGCGATGGTGCAGCTGATGCTGCCGCCCGCGGCGCCGACGGTGACGCCCGAGGTGTTGCAGCTCACGCCGGAGGGCAGCGCGCCCACGAGGCCGACGAAAGTCGGGGCGCCCGCGGCCGACGGCAGCGTGTCGGTCAGCAGCACGTTCTCCGCGGTGGACGCGCCATTGTTGGTGGCGGTGAGCGTGTAGGTGACGTTGTCGCCCACGTTCACCGGATCCACGTCGTCGGTCTTGTTGACGATCAGGTCGTACGACGGCGCGTTGATCGCGGTGGCCTGCGTTGCCGTGTTGTTGGCCGCACCGCCGCTGATCTCCGGCGTGGTCGTCGAGACGGTCGCCGTGTTCGAGATCGAGCCGCTGCCACCGAGCGCCGCCGACAGGGCCGCGGTGGCCCGCACGCGCACGGTGACGGTCTGCTGGGAGCCACGGGCGATCGAGCCCCAGCCACAGGTCAGCGTGTCGTTTCCAGGGCCGGTGGTGCCGCCCACCGCGGGCGTGACGCTGCAGCTGCCGCCGCCGCTGGCCGCGGCCGACAGGAACACGAGTCCTGGAGGCAGCGCGTCGTTGACGCTCACGTTAAAGGCGCGGCTCGCGCTCGTGGCCGAAGGGTTGCTCGCGGTGATGGTGTAGGTGAGCAACTGGCCCGCGGACACCGGGTCCGGGTTGTCGGTCTTGGTCACCGCCACGTCCGCGCGCGCCATGAAGAAGGCGCTGGCCGGAACGTTGTTGTTCGCGTTGTTGTTGGTCAGGTTCGGGTCGGCCTCGTTCGGCGCGAGCGCGAACGCGGTATTCGTCACCGTGAACTGGTCGTTCGATGACGTGCCGTCGCCGAAGTGGCGCACCGTCACCTGGTACTTCGGGCAATCGACGCCGGCCGTGCACACCGGCAGGTTGGCGATCGAGCAGTTGTTCAGCGATACGGCGGAGCCCGAGGGCGAGAGGCCGCAGCTGCCGAGCGTGGCGCTGCCGGCGACGGTGTTCAACGCATATTGACCGGCATTCGCATTGAACACGTTGTTGAAGGTATCTGTCACCGCCACGTTGGTGGCGGGCTGCGGACCGGCGTTGACGACCTCGATCTCCCACACGATGGGCGAGCCGGCCTCCTGCCGGTTCCCCGACGAGTCGCCCAGGCCGATCACCCGCTTGAGCACCGACACGTCGGCTTGTGCAGCGTTTGCCTGCGGGTTCACGCCCACGCTGGCGCAGTCGTTTGCAGGAACGTTGTCGGCGGGCGCATTGGCCGAGCTCACGCACATCTGGTTGGTGAGCGTGCCACCGGAGGCGGTTGCCTGCGCGTTGATGGTGACGTTGCTGGTCGTGGCGGAGACGGCCAATGCGACGTTGGTGCTGCTGCACGTGATCGTCACGGGCCCGGCCTGCGGGAACGTGCTGCCACCGGAGGACGAACAGCTGAAGCCCGCGGGCGGCGTGACGGCATTGACCTGCAGGTTGGCCGGCACCGTGTCGGTCAGCGTGATGGTGCCCGTGGAGGGAATGGCACTCGGGCCGAGGTTGGTCGTCGAGATCGTGTAGTTGAACGCCTGGTTCACGGGAACCGCGGCCTGCGGCCAGCTCTTGGCCTTGTTGGCACGCAGATCCGAGGCGGGGTCGATCACCGTCGTGTTCACGGCGCCGTTGACCGGACTCACGCCGGTTGCGCTGGCCGTGACCGTATTGACGATCCCCGCGCCGCTGGTCAGCGCCTGCACGGGCGCGCTGATGGTGCCGAGCGAGACGTTGCTGCCGGCACTGCCCGTGCCGCTCCGAGTGCACGTGAACGTGCCGCCTGCGGATGGGCACGTGCTCGATGCCGTGCAGGTCCATGCGCCGCTGGTGAATGTGGCCGGCGCCGCAGCGCAGAAGTTCGAAGGCAGGTTGTCCTGCACCTGCACGCTGCTGGGGAAATCGCCGCTGTAGCGCACCGCGAACTGATAGTTGAAGCTCTGTCCGACCTGCACGGGGTCGGCCACGGACTTGGTCTTCGTGACCGACAGGCTGCTGCCCGCGGTGACTGCCGTGTTGGCGTTGACCACGTTGTTGCTCGTGTCGCCGTCACCCACGCCGCCAGTGGCGGTGATGTCGGCGGAATGCGTGAGCGTGGAATTGCCGCCGGCGCCAATCACACCCGTGACGGTGACGGTCGCCGTGCTGCCGTTGGCGATGGAGCCGAGGCCGCAAGTGAGCGAGTTGCTCGCCAGCGAGCAGCCGCCCGGCGTGGCACTGAGCGCGAAACCAGGAGGAACGCTGTAGGTGAGCGTGGACGATGGCGAGGTGTTGGGGCCACCGTTGGTCACCGTGAGCACGACGCTCTGCGTGCTGCCCGCCGTGGCGGTGGCCGGCGCATTGATCGCCAGCTGCAGATCCGCGCCAGTGTTGACTGTTGTGGTTTCGCTTTGCGAACTTCCACCAACGAGGGAAGCCGTGACTGTGATGGTGCCCGCCGCCTGCGTGCGCACGCGAACCGGCACCTGCACCGTGGTCTGGGCCGGCACGTCGATGCCGGTGCAGGTCACCGTGCCCGGGCCGGCTTGGCCCGGCACCATGCCGCTGCACGCCACGCCCGTCGGAAGCGTGCCCGTGCCGGCATAGGAGCCGCCGGCCGGGATGGCGAAGTTCAGCGTGACGCTGCTGCGCGCAACCCCCAGGGCGTCGCCGATGCCGACGGTGTAGGTCACGGTGCCTCCCGCCGCCACCGGGTCAGGGCTGTCCGGCACACCGGTGACCACCAGCTGCGCCTGAGCGGCGCCAGCGAATGTCAGCCCCAGCGCCAGCGGCGCAACGCCACGGCAGAAGGCGGAGACCGCGCGGTGGGCAAGACGCTGCAACAGGTGATCGAAGGTCATCGTGTGTTTTCCAGGACAAAGCGATCCCCTGCCCTGCAACGGGCACGTCGAAAACGCGAGGGGGAGATTCGGTCGACCGGTGGGACCGGACTTGTTATCGATGCCGATCGCTGGCGCGATTCGGCGGCAGATGGACTTTACGTGCGAGCAATGACAGCGCTGCCATCCGCTGACGATTGTTGACAATCAGAAGCGTGCAGATTCCTCATCAAGGACGCTTCGGTACAACAACGCGCCGAGCACCCCGCCGACGATGGGCGCAACCCAGAACAGCCAAAGCTGATCGATCGCCCAGCCACCCACGAACAGGGCGACGCCCGTGCTGCGCGCCGGGTTCACCGAAGTGTTGGTGACCGGAATGCTGATCAGGTGGATCAGCGTGAGCGCCAAGCCGATCGCCATCGGGGCCAGCGAAGGCGTGGCGCGCGCCGCGGTCGCACCGAGGATGATGATGACGAACAGCGCCGTGAGTACCACTTCCGTCACCAGCGCAGCGAGCATCGAGTAGCCGCCCGGGGAGTGTTGGCCGAAGCCATTGGCGGCGAAGCCGCTGCCCGCGAGATCGAAGCCGGGCTTTCCCGTAGCAATGAGCGCAAGCACGGCCGCCGCAGCAACAGCGCCCAGCACCTGAATCACGATGTAGGGAAGCAGCCGCGATACGGGAATGCGCCCACCCACCCAGAGTCCCACCGAGACGGCAGGATTGAAGTGGGCACCGGAGATCGGGCCAAGCGCACAGGCCATCGTCAGCACGGACAGGCCGAAGGCGAGTGACACGCCCAGCAGACCGATGCCCAATTGCGGGAATGCCGCGGTCAGAACGGCACTGCCGCAGCCTCCCAGCACGAGCCAAAACGTGCCGACGAATTCGGCCGCCAGTTCTTTCCTCATGATTTCTTCCTCGTGGTGATGGGCCGGCATGATGCGGCCTCACCTCGCGTCCGAGGAGACGCGCTGACATTTGTTGACTTTCGGGGACGTGTCAGCGCGCCGGCATCTCGATGAAGAACACGTTGCCGCGGGCCGCGTGAGACCAGCCAGCGCGTCCTCCGTGGTGTTGCGCAACGGCCTGGACGAAGGCCAGTCCCAGGCCAGCGCCGCTTGCGTTCGTCCGCCCGCGACGGAAACGCGCAAACAGTTCGCGCGCGACGTCAGGTTGGAGCGGCACGCCCGCGTCGATCACGTCGATGCGCCAGCCAGCCTCGCAGGCGCGCAGCCGGCACTGCACCCGCGCGTCCGCGCCGCCGCCGTGCTTGAGCGCGTTGTCGACCAGGTTGACCAGCGCCCGCGTGAGCATCGAGCGATCTCCCCACGCCAGGCACTCGTGCTCCGGCACATCGCTTCCCAGCTCGATCGCGTCGACCCGTGACCGAGGCCAGCAGGTGTCGACTGCCTCCACCACCGGATCGCGCAAGTCCAGCAATTCCATCCTGTAGCCCTGCGGCGACTCCGCGCGCGCAAGTTGCACGAAGCCATCGGCCAGCGCGAGTGCCCGGCGCGCGTGCACTTCGATCTCGGCCAGCGGCGCCGCCTCGCGCGGCGCGCCCTGCAACTCGATCAGCGCCAGCGTCGCCGAGAGCGGCGCGCGCAGGTCGTGCGAGAGGAAGTTCAGCGCCTCCTTGCGTTGCCGCTCCAGTGAACGCACGTGCGCGGCCGCCATGGACAGTGCGGCCATGCGGCGGTCGAGCAGGTCGCCGCCTGCCACGAGCGCCTCGCGGTGCTGTTCCGGCGGAAGTTGTCGTCGAGTGCGCTCGAATTCGCGTGCGAGATAGGTCAGCGCCGTCTGAAGTCGCTGCCAACTCCACAGCGGATACAGAAGGAGCAGACCCAGCAGCGCCGCTGCGGGGCTCCATTGAACGCCTGCCTGCAGCAGGCCCCATGCGGAGCACAAGGTCAGTGGCAGGAGGGCCAGCACGAGGACAGCCGCCCCCTTAGGGCGCGCGAAGCGAAGCGCCGCGGCGGCGAGCAACAAGGCCACCAGGGTCAACGACGCGGCCTCCCACGAAGTCGCCGCGCGCAGAGTGCGGCCTTCGCGCAGCGCGATCAGCGCCTGCGCCGTGATCTCGACGCCCGGCATCAGCGCATCCTGGCCGGACACGGGCGTGGGATACGCGTCCATCAACCCTGGCGCGGTCGCACCGACGAGCACGATGGCCCCGTGCAGGGAAGCCGCCGGCACGCGACCTTCGAGCACGTCGAGGTACGACAGGCGCCGCACGTGACCAGGCGGCCCGGAGTAAGGAATCGGGTAGGGCTGCGAGCGTCTCCACCAACCCGGCGCGCTGCCGCCAGGCAAGTCCGGCGCAGCGGGGGTTGCGCCCGCTTCACCAGCGACCTGCAGCATCGTCAGCGCGAAGTGGTCCCACATCACGTTGCCGAAACCCTCGCGCAGGAAGATGCTGCGAGCCACTCCGTCCGCGTCCAGCTCGACGTGCAGGTGGCCGACGCCTGCGGCAGCCTGGGCCAACGGGGGCACCGGGAGCGAGACCATCGCATCGCCCGACTGCAATGGCGCCATGCGCAATGGCAGCGCCACCCGTCCATTGCGCCGCATAGAACTCGCCAGCGCCCCGTCACCCGAAGGATCGGGCTCCGAGAACATCAGGTCCAGGCCCACGGCGCGCGGGCCGGCCGCCGTGAGGATGTCCAGCATGCGGGCATGAACCGCGCGCGGCCAGGGCCAGCGTCCAAGCGCGGCGAGGCTGGCATCGTCGATTCCCACTACCACGATGTCGCGGGGTGCGGCATGCTCACTGAGGCCCAGCAGGCGGTCAGCCATCACCGCATCGATGCGCCCGAGCCCGTTGAACGAGCCCAGCGCCGCATCCAGCGCGACGAACAGCAACAGCGCCAACTGCGCCCGCCGCCGGCCATAAAGGCGGCGTAGCCGCCGCAGGCGCAACAGGCGCGCCATCAATGCCCCAACTGGACCCGCTCGCCCGTCGACAGCTGCAGCGGGCTGCCATCGCTGCTGCAGATGCTGGCGTCCGTGTTGACCAAGCGCGGTGGCGAGAACGCGGACCGTCGACCAAGCGCATCGATCGCCTGCAGGCGCAGCGCATAGGGTGCGCATCGAGCGGGCAGCTTCAGCGGCACCCGATCGCCGCTCGCTTCGTCGTCCTGTACGACCGTGCCGAAGCCGATGTCGACAGCCACCTGCACCCGGTACCGATACCCCTCCTGCGCGATCCAGTGCACCTGCTGGCCGTCAGCAACGATGTCGTCGGCACGCGGCACGGGCGGCAGCGGGACCACCCTGAAGCGGCTGGGATCACCGAATGGGCCGCGCTCGAGACGACCGTCCTTCTCGGGCGCGAGCGACGCGACGCGCCAGTAGACCTCCCCGACGGGCAGTTCCCGCAACTCGAAGCGGCAGCGCTCACGAGCCTGCTCGACACGCAACAACGGTTCGAAGCGCGCGTTGGCCGCCACCTGCAACAGATACCCCTGCGCTTGCGGCACATCCGTGCATCCAATCTGCACATGGTCCGGCCCGACGACTTCTCCGGACTCCGGCGCCTGCGCCAGAGGCGACGCGGGCGTGGTCTTGATCCACAGGTTGCCGAAGGCCTCCTTGCCCAGAAGCCCATCCACATCGATCGCCCGGGCTCGCATACGGTAGTGCCCATCCGGCAGTGCGGCGACCACCGCCGGCAGCGGCCCGTCGGCGGACCAGAGCACCCGCGTGAACGCGTCGTCGTCCGCAAGTTCCACGCGAAACTGCGCGGCCCCGGCCATCGGCACCAGCGGCAGGTCGGCCGGCATTCGCTCCACACGGTCTGCCAGTCTCGAGAGATCGGGCGCTGGCAACAGCGGCCTGGACACCGGCATCGCCCCCTGTCGAACAACCGCCCCCTCACCGGCGCCGATCTTCAGCGGCGCCTCGACGCCTCGGGCCGTGGCCTGGACATCGACCCGTCCTTCGACCACATCGGCCGTGGTACGCGCCGCCTCTACGGGCACCGACACGCCGAAGCGCGTGCCCCGCACGCCGGTCGTCGCCAAAGGCGTCTTCACCTGGAAGCGCGAACCGGGCGGCTGGGGCGTGACCGTGGCGTCGACGCGCCCCTGATCCAGCTCGATCAGCGTGTTGCGGCGCTGCGCGGCCGGCAAATCGCGCAGGCGCAGCAGCCTGGAGCGACTGTTCGCCTGCAACTGCAGCAACGAACCGTCATGCAGACGCAGGCTCACGAAGCCTTGCGCGCCTACCTCCAATGCTGCGCCCTCGGTCACCACGTCGCCGATGTGCACCGCAACGCCGTCCGCGCGCACGAGCCCTCGCACATATTCCGCCCGAGCAGGCATGACCGTGCCCTTGAGCAGCGACGCGGGCAGCAACAGCCGCTGCCCGGGTCGCAGTCGCGACGGGCGCTGCAGGCGATTGAGCCGCGCGACCTCCGGCCACTGGCGAGCGTCTTCCAACAGACGTTCGGCGATGACGTACAACGACTCGCCACGCTGCACTTCGTAGGGCACCATCTCCTCCGACCTGGCCGTACCCGTCGCAAGCAGGGCCGCTACCGCAACGCTCAGCCACGGCATCTTCATGGCAAGGCCTCCGTGGCCGAAGGGCCTGGGGCGATAGCCTCCAGTCGATACCCATGCCCGTACACCGCGCTCAGGCGGTACCCGCGCTCCGGACGCAAGCCCAGCTTGCTGCGAACAGCGGAGACGTGCGTGTCGAGCGTCCGGGTCGGCAGGTCCGCATTGCGGCCCCAGACTGCCTGCATCAGGTAGTCGCGTGACAGAACCTGTCCGAGGCGCATGAACAGGCAATGCGCGACTTCGAACTCGCGCTGCTTCAGCACGACCGGATGCCCCTGGTAGTACACCGAGTGCGAGGACGGTTGCAGCAGGAAGTCGCCGTGTCGCAGTCCGGTCGCCGCATCGCTTGGATAAGCGCGCCGCAGCAGCGCCAGCACGCGCGCCTTCAGCTCGGCGCTGCGTACCGGTTTGACGACATAGTCATCGGCCCCGGCGCTCAGGGCCTGCACGACGTCGCGCTCATCGTCCCGTTGCGTGACGAAGATCACCGGACTCTGCGTCCGGTGACCCAGGCGAAGCGTGCGCAGCACGTCCAGGCCCGGCATGTCCGGCAGCTCCCAATCGATCAGGAACAGGTCGAACGAAGCCTGCTGCAGGGCGTGGAGCAGCCCCGCTCCGGTGCTGAAGCGATGGCAGGCATATCCGAGCGCCTGCACTGCATGGGACAAAAGGTCGAGCTGGTGGATATCGTCGTCGAGGACTGCGACCTGCATAGGCTGTGGATTTCAGGAAAGGGCACCGCGAGCTCTGCTCGGGAGCCGAAAGGCATCCCCGGCGCACCGCCACTGGCGAGCTCGCGCGTCCTCGTTTGCTCGATTTCGAGGCGAATTTGCGTTCGCTGGGGAGGCGGGAACCGGGCATGGTAGCCGAGCGGCGAGTTTCACACATGACGAAAGAGTGACCCGCTCGAGCATCTGGATCTACGAGATTCGGGGCGGGCGGTATGACCTTCGGATACTCAGCGTGATCGACCGCTTTGAGCTGGCGCCAATAGTGGGAGCAAACTGAGAGTCGCGCTCGCCGAGATTCTGCGAGACATGGAATGAGACGACGTCTACGTGGGAGGAAGGGATGACCAGATCGCGCGCATGATCTCGAGGGAATTGCGGTTCGCGCATCGCTCTCGAATTGACCTGGCCACCCCAACGTTGCTCTAATCAGCTGTGGCGACCAGGGAAGGAAAATGCATGAGCGTCAAAACGCCATCCGCCGACGAGAACGGCGCTGTTGACCAAGCGGCTTCCGAGCCGGGAGATGCGACGCCGCCTGACGACCCGCAATGGATCGACTGGCTTTTTCGTGATTCGCTGCGCCGCCAGCAGCGCTCCCCTTTGATGGAGCTGATGCGTCTCTATCGGAAAAGGGACGAGTCATGAAGACCGATCGAAAGGCGCTTCACGTTGATCGACTTCGCGAACTGCCCTCGCTTCCGCAAGCCGTGCTGGACTTGCAAACAGCCCTCGCAAAAGAAGACGTTTCGCTGGACGCTCTCGCCGAGACGGTGTCGCACGACCAGGCGCTCGCGGCAAAGACCTTGCGCATTGCCAACTGCTCCTTTTATGGTGTGTCGACCAGAGTCGTCTCCATTCGTCAAGCCATCGGCATTCTGGGCCTTCGTGGCGTATCCACGCTCGTCACGGCAGCCGCTGTCAGCGACCGTTTCACGCGCACTTCATGCGCTGGATTCGACTTGAGTTGCTATTGGCGCCATTCTGTCGCCGTGGCTCTGTGCGCGCGGGAAATCGCGAAGCGGGCTCGGCTCGACATGGATGTTGCCTTCACAGCCGGACTTCTGCATGACTTGGGCCGCTTGGTGCTGGCGAGCGAGATGCCTCAGTCGCTTGAACGCGCTTATGAACTTCGCAGTGCGTGCGATAGCACCATGTTGGAGGCAGAGCGCAGACAACTCGCAACCGATCACGCCCATATCGGCGCGGAGGTCGCGCTGTCCTGGCATTTCGGCAGTGAAGTCGTCGAAGCCATGCGCCTGCATCACGACCCTCCGGCCACCTCAGCAATCACGCTTGTCGATGTGGTTCATGCAGCAGACAACATCGCCCACGCCCTGACCGTCGCCAAGGATCCGGTAGACATGGTTCCTCCGTTGAACTTGGCGGCCTGGAACAGAATCGGACTCACTCAGACGCAATGGTTCGCCGTCTTCGAGGTCATAGAAGGCGACCTGGATGCACTTTGCACAGCGCTGCAGGTATGACAAGCGACATCCCTTCTAGTTTGGCGAGTGCTTACTAACCGCGAGCCAGGCGCGGCAATGAGCCCCAATTCGGAACTGTCAAAGCGATGGCGTCCTTGTGCGGGCTGCCCCTCGCGCCGATCCCTACTGTTGTTGATGCGCAGGCAGGCGGTGCCAGGGGCTGGCCGGAGCGCAATTCGGAATACACAATCGGCGTATGTTCCCAAATGGCTGGCGACTTGGCCCAAGCGCTTGGGTACAGAATTTGCCAAGGGCCCGCAAACCGAACAGCTACGCCATGCCCGACAACGCGACCGGCGACCCCGGATCTCATTTGCCGCCCTCCGCATGGCGCCAGATCGTGGACGGGGCCGTAGAGACCGCCATCATCAGCACGGATCTGGCCGGCTGCGTCACAAGCTGGAACGAGGGTGCGCACAGAATATTCGGGTGGTCCGAGGCGGAGATGCGGGGCCAAGCCCTCGATCGGATCTTCGTCGAGGCGGATCGCGACGCCGGCGTCCTTGCCGCCGAGATTGCAGATGCGCTCGCGCAAGGTCGCGGCGGCGGCGAAGAAGGCTGGCGTGTTCGCAAGGATGGCAGCCACTTCTGGGCTGTCGGCGAGCTTGCTCCGATCCGCGACGCATCGGGCCGAGCACAAGGATTCGTCAAGATCGTTCGTGACCGGACCGCGCAACGGCAGGCCGAGGACGAGCTCACCGAGGAACGGCGCGCGCTCGAGATTCTCAACCGCGCAGGCTCCGCACTGGCCCTGGAGAGCGACCTGCATCGGCTTGTTCAAATCGTCACTGACGCGGGAGTCGAACTCTCTGGCGCCGGATTTGGTGCGTTCTTCTACAACGTGCTGGATGACGCAGGCGAGAGCTACATGCTCTACACGTTGTCCGGAGCGCCTCACGAGGCGTTCGCGGATTTCCCGATGCCCCGCAACACAGACGTTTTCGGCCCGACATTCAGTGGTGCCGGCATCGTGCGCTCCGACGACATCACGCGAGATCCACGCTACGGCCACAACGCTCCGCGGCACGGCATGCCCGAGGGCCATCTGCCTGTGCGCAGCTACCTGGCGGTGCCGGTCGTTTCACGCCGCGGCGGCGTCATCGGGGGACTCTTTTTCGGTCACGAGGAAGCAGGCGTTTTCACGGCACGCTCGGAACAACGCCTCATCGGCCTTGCTGCGGAGGCCGCCGTGGCGATCGACAACGCTCGTCTGGCGCAGCAGAGCGCGCGCGAGCTCGCCGAGCGACGCCGCGCCGAGGAAGCGCTGCTCGAATTGAATGCGACCCTGGAGCAACAGGTGGCGGAGCGCACCGCTCAATTGCACAAGAACGCAGAGGCGCTGCGACAAGCCCAGAAGATGGAGGCCGTTGGCCAGTTGACTGGCGGCATCGCCCACGATTTCAACAACCTGCTGCAGACAATCATGGGCAATCTCGAGGTGGTCCGCCGCGCGGCAGCGGACCCGAACCGCGTCGCGTGGGCGGCCAACAATGCCATGAATGGCGCGCGACGCGCCGCCTCGCTCACACAGCGGCTACTGGCCTTCGCTCGACGCCAGCCTCTCGAGCCGAAGCCACTGGACGTCAACGCGCTCGTGAGCGGGATGTCCGACCTGCTTCATCGTACGCTCGGCGAGACGATCGCCATCGAAACGGTGCTTGGCGCCGGCCTCTGGCGCGTGGAAGCGGATGCCAACGAGCTCGAGAGCGCCGTCCTCAATCTCGCCGTGAACGCACGGGATGCGATGCCCGACGGCGGCAGGCTCACGATCGAAACGGCCAACACCCACATCGACGAAACCTACGTCGCGAGCCACGTTGAGGTGGCGGTCGGCCAATATGTGCTGCTCTCCGTATCCGATACCGGCGCCGGCATGGACGCCTCGGTACTGCAGCAGGCTTTCGAACCATTCTTCACCACCAAGCCGCCTGGAAAGGGAACGGGCCTGGGCCTCAGTCAGGTGTACGGCTACGTCAAGCAGTCGGGCGGCCACGTGAAGCTGTACTCGGAGCCCGGGCTCGGCACCACCGTTCGCATCTATCTGCCACGTCTGCAGGCAGAGACAACGGTCGATGAGCCGGAACAAGGTCACGATCCCCTGCCCGACGCGGCGCCGCAGGAGACGATCCTGGTTGTCGAGGACGACGAGGATGTCCGCGCGATCACCGTCGACAGCCTGCGCGAACTCGGCTACCGCGTGCTCGAGGTCGCGGATGGCCCTGCTGCCCTCACGGTGCTGCGTCGCGAGTCACGGATTGACTTGCTGTTCACGGATGTCGTCCTGCCCGGGGGCATGACGGGCGCGCAAGTCGCCGCGCAGGCGCGAGGCATGCGACCCGGGCTCCGCGTGTTGTTCACGACGGGCTATGCACGCAACGCTATCGTGCATCAAGGGCGATTGGACAGTGGCGTGCATCTCCTGACCAAGCCCTTCACCCACGCCGAGCTCGCCAACAAGGTGCGCCTTCTCCTGGATACCGAAGAGGAGGCAGGCTGACCGTTCTCACGCGGCTTCGTTGACGGTGCCTCGCATGGTGTCGAGGAGAACGTCCACGTCGACGGGCTTGACCAGATGTCCGTCGAAGCCGCTGGCCTCGCTGCGCTTCCTGTCCGATTCCTGTCCATAGCCAGTCAGCGCGATGAGCCGGCAAGTCTCCTGTGTCTTCGCGCGAAGGCGCCTTGCCAGTTCGTAGCCGTCCATCACCGGCAGCCCGATGTCAAGCAATGCGACCTGTGGGTCGAAGGATTCGGCCTGTCGCAGTGCCTCAAGTGGATCGTGGGCGATCAGCACGGAGTGGCCGCTGGAGCGCAGCAGCATCCCGAGCAGTTCCGCCGCATCGGCGTTGTCGTCCACGATCAGGATGCGACGTTGGTCGCAATCGCTCGGCCGCGCGTCGTTCGACGGCACGGTGTGTGCAAGTTCAGCGTCCGCGTGGAGCCTCGGCAGCCTGACGATGAACTCGCTCCCGCAGTTCGGCCCGTCGCTCTTCGCCTCGACCGTTCCGCCGTGCAGTTCCACCAGGTTCTTAACCAGCGCCAAGCCGATGCCGAGCCCGCCCTCAGCGCGCTCCACGCCCTGATGTCCTTGAAAGAAGAGCTGGAACACGCGAGGCAGCAGATCCGGAGCCATTCCCCTGCCGTTATCGGCGACAGAGATCACGATGTCGGGCCCCTCGAGATATGCGCGCAGCCTGACCTGTCCTCCTGGAGCGGTGTAACGTGCCGCGTTGGTAAGCAGGTTGCAAACGACCTGGGCCAGACGGGTCGGATCGCCGCGCCAACGCATGCCGGCCGGCGGCACGTCGATCGTCAGGTGATGGCGGCGCTGTTCAATGAGCACGCTGGCCATCTCGACGGACTTCGCGAGGACCTGCGCAATCTCCACGGATTCGACACGCAGCTCCACCTTTCCGCGAGTGATTCGCGACACGTCAAGCAAGTCGTCAACCAGTCGGATCAGGTGGTCGACCTGCCGCTGGATGATGGCCTGTTCCTTCGCGCCTCGCGGGTCGCCGCGGGCCTTCAGCAGCTGGAGCGCCGTCACGATGGGCGACAGAGGATTGCGCAATTCGTGCCCCAGCATCGCCAGGAATTCGTCCTTCGCGCGAGAAGCGATTTGCAGCGCGTCGAGCAATCTTGACCGCTCCGCATGCGACTCCTCCAGGACCTGCCGCCCGAAGACCAGCTCGGAAACGTCGACCGCGATGATCATCACGCCGTACACCGCACCGTCGAGCATGCGGAGCGGTTCGACGTTGAGCTTGACAAAGCCATCCTGGAGAGCGCCACTTCCATTCCTGTCGATCCGCACGCGGAACTCGCTGGCGACGAACGGTTGCCCCGTCTCGAAAACCTGGTCGAGGATGGCCGCCAAGTCAGAGTCTCGGAGCTCCGGGAATGCCTCGAGATAGGGTTTCCCGATCAGATCCGTGCGCTGCACCATCTCGCAATAAAGCGGATTTGCCAATCGGAACACGTGGTCGGGCCCGGTCAGGAGCGCCGCAGAGACCGGGGCTCGCATCAGCAGGCTGTCGCGCTCGTATTCCGCCTGCCTCTGATGCCACTTGTCCGAAATGTCACGCGTGAAGCAGCGCGTATAGACGAGGCGACCGTCTTCGAAGAACGCGTTCGACGTGATCTGCACGTGCCTTCGTCCGCCGTCCTTGCAGCGCAAAGTCGCGGGTTGGCTGCGCAGAGTCTCGCCGTTCCTGAGTCTTTGCAGGATCTGGCCGATCAGCTGTTGGTCGACATAGAAATTGGCGATGTGGTGGCCGATATATTCGTCCGGGGTGTAGCCGAGCATGTCGAGCTCGGCCTGGTTCGCCCAGAGGATCGTGCCATCGGCGCCGACGCGGTGGAGGCCTTCGGCCGCGTTGTTCAGGAAGTCAGACAACTCCTCCTCGCGTCGCCGCAACGTTTGCTCCGCTGCCATGCGCCGGGCAACCTCGGATTCGAGAGCCAGGGCCTTTTGCTGCAATGCCGCCACCGTGGCCGCTACGTCAGATGAGTCGAGCTTCGAGGTGAAACTCTCCACCGGACGCACGCTAGAGTGCGCAGCACAAACGTGGCGAAACGTCTCGGCGTGGTCGACGCTCGCGAACAACTTCATCGGATAGGCACACAACAAAGAGAAAGAGTGCCGTTGCGCCAGACGATTCCACAGGTCTTCCAGCTGGATCGCCGCATCGGGCTTTCCGTCCGCGCAAAGCAGGGCAACCATCTCGCCGAAGGCACGCACCGCACGCGTCCCGCCGTTTGATGCACGCGCAACGACGGATCCGACCGCTGCCAGAAAGAGCGCCTCGTCGGGCAGGCCATCGACCATGAACGACGCGAGCGTTTCGCGAGCGTCGAGGGCGATCAATTCGCCGGAGTACCACGGTCGCTGGCTTCCGGCTCCTCCGAATCCCTGAAGCCGATGCTTCAACACGAGCCGGTGCTCGGGCGTCGCGATGAGGATGGCCGCATCGCCTGCGCGCAACGCAGCGTCGAGGAACTCGGCGACTTCCTCGACCAAGAATTGGTCGTCTTCGTAGAACTGGACCAGGTGCGAGCCCGCGACGCAGGAACGAGGAACGGCATCAGCAGCTAGCACGGCAGATCTCCAGTCGCCGCGGTGCCCAGGATCAGGCCACGGCAGTATTTGCCAGCCTTCTTACCAGGTCCCGGCAATTTCTGACGTGGCAGTCCCGTCTCAGCTGGGATGCAGCCTTCTCAGCAAGTGTCGTGCCAGATGAGCACCGCCTCAGTCGTGTACCAGCGGCGCACAGGCCTTTCCGGTGAGAACCGCTCGATCACCTGTCGATATCGGCCTCCATCTCCGGCAGGGAATTGGCGCGCCACGCATGCGCGGTGTCAAAACGCGGCAACGTGAAGCACACCAGAGCGGTAGCGGTCGCGCAGTGCTGCCATCTCGGCATCGCGAGTCCAACGGCTGCAAGGGCCAACGCCCTGGACGATTAATGGAGGATGCATCCAGGATTGGCGGCGTCGTCGTCCGCGCCATCACTTTCCCCGGCAGCCATTGGCGAGTCGCGCTCCAAGACGCAACTCGCTGTCTAGATTTTCCCGACCCCGGCCTGTGCTCGCACGGTGGTGGGCACGTCTGCCGTCGGGTAAGGCCTGATGAGGTGAGCTGCCTCGCTCGCCATTGCATTGATGGCTTCGCCATCCTGCACGAGGTAGTCTGTCCGTGGCGCCGGCACCGCAACATTCGAGCTGCACTCGCGCCCGATCGCAGCGCTGCACGCTGCGCGCGTTGCGGCAGTCTGGTTGTAGAAGCCGAACAGCTTGCCACGGTGTACAGGATCGCTCGAACCGGCGACTGGCTGAGGAACGCTCAGGAACAGATTGCCTTCGAGCAGCAACAGGGTCGGATCTGGACGCGCTGTTGCCCCGCAACGTGATGTTCACGAAGGCGGGCCAGCTTTGCTTGGCCGACCCGGTCACTTTCGTGCCGCTAACGTCGGAGCACGCGATGACCGTCTTTCCGGGCACCGTCATCCATGTGAACAAGGAAGCGCGCAGCGCCCAACTCTGCGGATGCGGCATCAGGGACGCGCTGTATGACGAGGGCGACGACGAAGATGGCCGCGGCGAGGTCGCTGTCGATGCCGTCGAGTCGGTGCTGCTTGCACTCGCCGCGGCCGGCTTCGACCTTGGGACACCCGAGGCGCGTGAGGCCATCGAGACCGCGCTCGGAGCCATCGCGCAGAACCTGTGAGGTGCGCGATGCACGGCCGCTGTGAGCCATCGTAGGAACCAACTGTTGCCGCGGGCGCCCCACACAGATGGGGCGCCCGCGGCATTTCGTCAGATGATCGGCATGATCACCGAGGCGAGAAGGTGGCTGGCGACGCCGGCCGCGATCGCTTCCCAAACTCGATCACGAAGGGGCTTGCGGTGTGCCAACCAGGTGTGCCAAACTGCGGGCTCGCGGCACGCCTAACCCATTGATTTTCTTGAGTTTTCGAAGGTGTGAGCTCAGTTCTCACCGCTTCCGCCGGTTGATCGCCTTCGCGATCGATCAGGCTCGGGCTGATATGACGGCGATGAAGCCTCGTCCTGCTCGCGTGATCCGGCCGGCCAAGGGAATCGTGAAACACAGCTTCTTTTCTTGCTCAAGATGAGCAACAAGTCCCGAGTGTTGATTTTGAACACACATTCGGTCTGGCTATTTTTCCACGATCGATATGGACACGCGATCTTGCGGAGGCGGGGTGGGGGTTGCAGGCTGTATCGCGGCGCGAAGGGCGTCGACGTCGGGAATGCGCGGGAAGCGCACGACCCGGTATCCGGCCGTCTCCAGCAGCGCCGCTCGCTTTGCGTCTGCATCCTCCCTGCCCTTGTGCGTCGAGTCGTCCAGCTCGATAACCGCAATTACGCGGGTTGATCGATCGAGCAGCACGAAGTCAGCAACTTTCTGGCTGTATCTGTTGCGGTGTTCGCGTGCGCTCGTGATGAGCGCCGAGAACGCAACCTGCGCGAGGACCACCGAGTCTGGAAATGTCTCGCGCAGCCGCCAGTACATGGCCTGCTCGTTCTTCGACAGCACAGCCCGGGCCTTTGTCTTGACGCCGCCTGCCGCCCCTGCTCTGGCTTTGATGGCGGCAGCGACCACGGCGATGAGCGTCATCGCGACGACGAATAGGACGGTCTTGAACACTGGGGAGGTCAATGGTGGCTGGATCCTTCGATTCTGCCCGGGCTCCTGAATCCGGCTCTGTGTTGACGCACTACAGCGACTCGCTCTATTGCTCGCGCGTCGCGCTTGAGCGGCAGCAAGTTGCAAAGGTCTTCGTACAGTGCGCGACCCAGGCCGGAACGCTCTGCGGCCTGGTCAAACGTTGCGACGAGTTCGCCGGACGCGAGTTCTTCAAGGTCGACACCGTCGGTTGTCAGCGATGGGCTACGGGCTTCGCCTTCTCGAGCGATCGGCCCGCTGATGCGTCAGATCTGGTGTCGGCGGCCGGCCACGACCAGACGGTCGCGACCGGCAGGTTTCGGGTACGCCAGCGTTCGTCATGGCTCACTACGAAACCATCGAAACGTGCCCGCGCTGCAAATCAGCCAAGTCCGCCAAACCCAAGCAGCAATTACCATTCATGGGTTCATGGAACGTCGAAGGCTATTGTCCAGGCGCCACGCCGACGACGCCACGGAGACCGGCGACCAAGCATCCGATGACAAGTGCCCGACAGGCGCCGACCCTGACGTGCACCATTGGCGCAGCAGCTGCCGTTGGCCGACGGCTGCTGTCGAGCAGCCCCCGCACGGGCGAATGCCAGCCCCGAAGTTCGGAGCAGTACGAATGAAGCGAGTGAAGGCAGCCCTCGTCAACCTCATCGGGTGCGTTCGGACGCGAGATTCCTTTGACGGTCGGGCCGGGTGCGCTGCCGGCGCTGACTGGCGTCACACGAGAAGTCACCCATGAGAAGGTCGCTAATCAGCTTGGCGACTCGCTAGAGGCATTGGCCGCCGCACGCCACGAGCCCCGCTGGAAAGGAGAGCAGCCCGCTCGCCGGATGCTGTTTGTGTCGGGCTGACCCGGCATGAGGGCTTGGTACGCCATTCGTGTCGCCTGCCGCGGCTCGGCCTGCCGCGTCGCGCACAGAATTTGCCGCGCGGGTGCCGAAAGGATCGGCTCATGAAGATCGCCCAGGTCGCGCCGTTGATCGAAAGTGTCCCGCCTCGCGGCTACGGCGGCACGGAGCGCGTCGTCTCCTACCTGACCGAGGCCCTGGTCGACCTCGGGCACGACGTGACGCTGTACGCCAGCGGCGACTCACGAACCCGCGCGCGGTTGGTTTCGATCGTCGAGCGCAGCCTGCGCCTCGATTCGCACCAGCCGGACTGGCTCGTGTGGCATACGCTGATGCTCGACCGCGTGTTCACGGACGCGCCCGACTTCGACGTCATGCACTTCCATGTGGACTTCCTGCACTATCCCCTGGTGCGCCGCTGCCCGGTCCCCTGCCTGACCACGCTTCATGGCCGGCTGGACCTGCCCGATCTGGGCCGGCTGCACCGCCACTTCCGCGAGCAGGGTCTCGTCAGCATCTCGAACAGCCAGCGCGTACCGCTCGCCGGCTCGCGCATGCTGGCCACGGTGCACCACGGGTTGCCCCAAGAGCTCTACCGCTTCCATCCGTGCGTCGGTGACTACTTCGCATTTGTGGGGCGCATCTCGCCGGAAAAGCGCGTCGACCGCGCCATCCGCATCGCGCAGGCAGCCGGGGTACCGCTACGCATCGCGGCCAAGGTCGACCGCGCCGATCAGGCTTACTTCGAGCAAGAGATCCGGCCGCTGCTCGCCCACCCGCTCATCCATTTCGAGGGCGAACTGGACGAGCGCTGCAAGGATGAGTTCATCGGCAATGCCCGCGCACTCCTGTTCCCGATAGACTGGCCGGAACCATTCGGCCTCGTGATGATCGAGGCCCTGGCCTGCGGCACACCGGTGATCGCCTGGCGCCACGGCTCGGTGCCCGAGGTTCTTGACCAGGGTGTCACCGGATGGATCGTGAGCGACCTGGACCAGGCTATCGCCGCGGCACGCTGCATCGACCGGATCGACCGCGCGAACTGCCGGCGGGCCTTCGAACAGCGCTTCACGGCACGCCGAATGGCCCAACAGTATGTCGAGGTCTACACGGCCCTCAGCGCCGCGGGCCGCGGCGAATGCGACGATGACGAGGCGGAGAGCGAAAGCTTGCCCGAACCGCGATGACCCACAGCCCCATCCAGATCGACGGTCGCTGGTACGTTCTGGCCACTGGCGCCCCAGCCGAGGAAAAGCCGCAGACACTCAAAAGAGACGCGTTGTTCGGCTGTTTCGACCGACACGGCGACATCGTGCCCTGGGAAGGCGCCGACCAGGGCCTTTACGCCGAGGACACCCGTTACCTCTCCCGCCTCGAGCTGCGTCTCGACGGCACGCGTCCGCTCTGCCTCAACACCGCGGTGCGCGACGACGGCAGCGTGCTGGCGGTCGAACTGATGAACCCTGACCTCCAGCGCGGCGACCGCATCGCCGTGCCCAAGGGCAGCGTCCACCTGTTGCGCCGCAAACTCGTGCGCGACGGCACCTGCCATGAGCAGGTGCGTCTCGCGAACCACGGGCTCGAGCCGGTCGAGCTGACGCTGGAGCTGAGCTTCGACGCCGACTTCGCCGACCTCTTCGAGGTGCGCGGGACGCCGCGCCAGTGCCGCGGCGTCCGCCTGCCGCCCGCGGTCGAGGCCGGTGCGCTGGTCTTCGCCTACGACGGCGTGGACGGCCACGCCCGGGTCACCCGCGTGCGCTTCGACGATCCGCCCGCCGTGATCGAGCCAGGCCGCGTCAGCTACCGCGTGCGCCTCGCGCCGGCCGAGTCCCTGGCGCTGCAGTGGGAGATCGCCCTGCAACGCCCGGGTGTCATGCCGACCTCCTCGCTGACCTACGACGACGCGCGCCGCCTCCACGAGGAACGCCTGGTCGTTGGAAGCAATGGCTGCCGGGTCACGAGTTCCAACCCCATGCTGGACCGGTGGCTGCAGCGCTCCGCGTCCGATCTCGACATGCTGACCACCGCGCTGCCCACCGGCCCCTACCCGTATGCGGGCGTGCCCTGGTACTGCACGACTTTCGGCCGCGACGGCCTCATCACCGCGCACCAGTGCCTGTGGTTGCGGCCGGAGCTGGCGCGTGGCACGCTCGCCTTTCTCGCCTCGACACAGGCGACAGAGCGCGACCCGGCCAGCGACGCCGAGCCGGGGAAGATCCTGCACGAGGCACGCGCGAGCGAGATGGCACTGACGCGCGAGGTGCCGTTCGCGCGCTACTACGGCTCGGTGGACGCGACCCCGCTGTTCGTCATGCTCGCGGCCGCATACTGGCGCCGCAGTGCGGACGACGAGTTCATGCGAGGCCTCTGGCCGCATGTCGTCGCTGCGATGCGATGGGTCGAAGAGTACGGCGACCGCGACGGCGACGGCTTCCTCGAGTACGCGCGCGAGAGCGGTGACGGCCTGATACAGCAAGGCTGGAAGGATTCGCACGACTCGGTCTTCCATTCGGACGGCCGCATGGCTGCGCCCCCGATAGCGCTGTGCGAGGTGCAGGGGTACGCCTACGCGGCGCGGATCGGCGCGGCAGATCTGGCCCAGGCGATGGGCGAGGAGGCGGCGGCGTCGCGCTGGCGGGCCCAGGCCCAGGCGCTGCGGGCTCAGTTCCTGCAGCGTTTCTGGAGCGAGGATCTCGGCCTGTACGCGTTGGCGCTTGACGGCGGCAAGCAGCGGTGCGGTGTCGCCTCGTCGAATGCCGGCCACGCGCTGTGGACCGGCATCGCCGCACCGGAGCACGCTGCGCGCATCGCAGCGCGGCTCCTGGAGCCCGACATGTTCTCCGGCTGGGGGGTGCGCACGCTCGGCACGGGCGAGGTCCGATACAACCCTATGTCGTACCACAACGGTTCGATCTGGCCGCACGACAATGCGCTCATATGCGAGGGCCTCGCGCGCTACGGCCAGGTCGACGCGGCACTCGCGCTGCTTGGGGCCGCCTTCGACACCAGCGTGCATTTCGACGACGCGCGCCTGCCGGAGCTCTTCTGCGGCTTCCCCCGCCGCGCAGGCGAAGGACCAACGCGATATCCGGTGGCGTGCTCGCCGCAGGCCTGGGCCGCCGGCGCGGTTTTCGGCATGCTCGCGGGTTGCCTGGGACTGACGATCGACGCGCGCGAGCGCCGCATCCAACTGCGCTCACCACGCCTGCCCGCCTTCGTCGATCGGTTGAGGGTCGAGCGCCTCGCCGTCGCCGGAGGTGGCGTCGACCTGCTGCTGCAGCGCTACAAGGACAGCGTCGGCGTCGAGGTCACCCGACGCGAAGGCGAGGTCGAAGTCTCGGTGGTTGTTTGATCCGAAGGTCGAGAACGGTGCGGCCGCCTGCGACCTCCGAACGGCAGGATGACGTGGATCTTCGATCCGGATGGCAACATGATTGAGCACTGGTAACTGGAACCTCCGGCGCTCCAGATGGGAAAGACGTCCAAGGTCGCAGTTCGGCCAGAAGCTGTGGGTCATCAACGACCGCTTAGGGACGAACTAAGCACCCTTTCCAACGCCGAATGCTACGGGCCCACGTCCATAGGCATGGTCAATGCAAATTCTCGCAACACGCACTCTGCAGAGCCACAAGAGATATTCGAACGCGTGCCGGACATCGTTGAATGGCCAGTCGAGGCGATATCAAGCTACGAATGTCGTTGTTAAGGCTCCTTCTTTCTCTTTGTTGGCCAGTTGACGAAATAGATCAGGATCGTCGCCAGCGCCGGCCCGTATACGAGCAGGTAGGCCTGTATTTTGGAGGCTAGCCCTGCCCAATTGAACTTGTCGTCAGGAGGTGTGGGAAAAGTTCGGGCTATGAACAGAAAGGCATCTGAGGAATACTTGGCCCACCAAAGTGCACCTACGAGCAGCACTACCTTGGTTACGATGAAAAGGCGCTTCACTTCTTAGCTCCTTCGCAAAGCAGCTTCTTCAGGGCAGCGCGATCAGCTTGCGGAAGGCGATCGATGAACTTTGCCGCCGCCTTCATTTGCGACTCAGTCAACGGCTTGCCGCTCTGCAGGGAATCCACAATCGATTTCGCGAGACCGAGGTCTGTCCAACCAACTTCTTCGGTGATATCGGTCGCGACCTGCTTTGCCAGCGATGGCTCGGTCCCCGCCTGTTGAAGCGACCGCTGGAGATCCGAAATCACCTGGGCTTGGCTTGGGACATGGACTCCCTTAAAGTCGAATCCCGATCTTGGGGCGCCGAACGGCCAGAGTCCGAACGAATCCGTGAAGGAGGTCGGATTGCCGTCGACGTATGCGTAAGTGTTGGTGCCTGCGAGCAGGCCGGCCGAGTCGCTCTGCAGATAGCGCCCGGTGCCTGGATCGTAGTAGCGGGTCGCGTTGTACCAATAGCCGGACTCGGCATCGTAATACTGGCCGGGAAAGCCCATGTTCAGGCCGCCCACCGTGTCCACGATTGCCGTGGAGCGGTCGAACGCGTTGTTGACGACGCGCCAGGACACCGCACCGCTCGCGTTCGTAAGTGCCTCCGGCCGGCCCAGGTGGTCGTCGTGGCTGGCGTAGAACGATCCGCCGCGGGCGATGCCTAGCAATTCGCCGTTGAACCAAACGTATGCGGTCGGGGTCGCGCCCCCTTCGTAGAGCAGCTCGCCGTCGTGACCGTAGGTGAACGGCGTCTGCACGCCAAGCGCAACCTTCAGCACCCGCTGGCCGAGCGCGTTCGACTTGTAGCTACCCACCGTGCTGCCATTCGCGGTGGCGCTAGTCATCCGGCCGAAGCTGTCGTAGCCATATGACCAGGGCGTGCCAGCGCGCACCTCGCTGTTGCGGTTGCCCGCACCGTCGTAGCCATAGGACCAGGTGGTGGTGCTGGCGACGTTCAGCAGGCGGTTGCTGTTCGTGTCCGTCGAATACGTGGCGGTTGCGCCGGCACGCATCTGCTGTGTGCGGTTGCCGCTGGCGTCGACCGTGAAGGCCTGCGCGTCGTTCGACTTGGAGACCGTCTTGAGCCGCCGCGCGCCGTCGAATGTGAACGTCGAGCTGAGGTTCCAGACGCTGTCGGTGATCGCCTGTAACGTGTTGTCCAGGTTGTAGGCGAGGCCCAGCCCCTGCACGCCCGGACTGGCGATCGAGTTGGTGCGCCCGTCGAGGTCGAAGCCAACGCCGCGTGCGAGGCCGTTGCCAAACAGCCAGGCATACGGCGTGTCGGTCGCGGGCTGATACAGGAAATTAGACGCAATGGTGGCCCAGGTGCCGCCCAGGTTGCTGGAGATCGAACTAAGTCGTCCGTAGCCGTCGTAGGCGTACGTCAGAGTGAACCCGTTTGGGTAGGCAAGCGAGCTTAGCCGGCCCGCGGCATCGTAGGTCCAGGTCGTCGTGAAGATGCTGCCGGCGATGGTCGCCACCTGTTGGGTCAGTTGGCCAGCACCGTTGTAAGCGAAGGTCGTCTGGCCGGATGCATCATTGATGCGGGTCAAGTGGCCTTTGCCGTAGCTTCCCTCGTCATAGGTCAAGGACTCCGTCACGCCGGCGGAGGTGCGCGAGGTCATGCGGCCCAGGGCATCCCACCCATACGTAATCGCCAGCCCGTTGGCTCGCGTTTCCGATTGCGGCCGGCCCCAGTTGTCGTTCGAGAACGTGGTCAAGCCCGAGTCGGGGCTGGCTCGCCGCACGAGGCCTCCGAATCCGTCGTAGGTATACGAAGTCGTGAGATTGCGCGCGTCGGTGACGGACATCGGTGCATCTTGGACGTCATACGAATACACAACGGTGCCTGCGCTGGGCTGCACGACGGTGGTCAGGCGATTGCGCCCGTCGAAGGACCTTGAAACGGTCCCGCTAACCGGATCCTGTACCGCCGTGACATTGCCGTTGCCGTCGTAGGAGTTCTGCAAGACGACGGTCCCGGCTGCGTTCATCACCCTCCAGTCCCGGCCCAAGCTGTCGAGGGCCGTGGTGTGGGAAGGCTGCCGCGGATGTTCGGGCCAACCCTTCTTGGCCGCAACGGCCGGCCGGCGACTCGCAGACTCGAGGCCGCCAATTGCGGCTGGCGAGCACCGACATACGGTCAGGTCCTGCTGCTCGACGACTTCGTCGCCCACCGGGCGGAGGGCCCCAGGCTCGAGTTGCCGCGCTGCAAGCATCCCGGGCCGCCAGCGCGCCCCTGGCGCCGCGAGGCTGGGCCGCCCACGCCAAGGGCGGATCAGCCTTGCCCCGGCCGGATCCAGCGAGCGAGGGTCCCGAACAGCGCGACGACGTCGATGGGCTTGGCCACGTGGTCGTTCATCCCTGCGGCCAGGGCCCGGTCCCGATCGGCGACAAGCGCGTTCGCCGTCATGGCGATCACGGGCAGCGCGTGCCACTTCGGCAGCGCGCGAAGCGCGCGCGTCGTCGCATAGCCGTCCATTCCGGGCATCTGGCAATCCATCAAGACGCCGTCGAACGCCTGCTGGTGAAGCACCTCGAGCGCGTCGTGACCGCTGGTGGCGCAGACGACGACCACTCCGGCGCGGCGCAGGATCGCCGATGCGATCTCGAGATTGATGGCGTTGTCGTCCACCAGGAGCAGGCGGGCGCCGCGCAGGGCCGCCTGGCTGGCAGCCAAGGTGTCGTCGCCGCTCGCGGAAGCGCCCGCCGACGGCACGGCGATATCGAGCAGTCCGCCGCACGACTCCAGAAGGGTCGCTGGAGTCAGCGGCTTCGTGAGGACCGATATCGCGCGCAGGCCGTGTCGACCGAGGCGTTGAAGCACGTCATCGCGGTCGAGTGCGGTGGCCATCAGAACGATCGCAGGGACGGCGTCGACGGGCCTGCTTTCGTGCAGCCGGCAGGCGCATTCGACGCCGTCGACTCCCGGCATCTTCGAGTCGATCAGCACGAGATCGAAGGGCTTGCCGCGCGCCGCCGTTGCTGCCATCTCGCGTGCAGCGTCCTGGCAGTTGTCCGCCGCGACGGCATGGAGGCCCGCGGCGGTGGCCATCCGGACCAGCACTTCGCGCGCATGGGCGTTGTCGTCGACGATCATCAGCCTGCGCTCGCGCAACGCCTGCCATCGTGCCGTGGCCTGCGGCGGCGCCTCATCCTGAAGCCCGAACGGGAGTTCGAAGCAGAAGCGGCTGCCGGTGCCGGGCGTGCTCTGGACCTGGATCTCGCCACCCATCATTCGTACGAGATGGCGGCAGATCGACAGTCCCAGTCCGGTTCCTCCAAAGCGGCGGCTCGTCGACGAATCGACCTGGGTGAACGGCCGGAACAGCCGAAGCTGTTCCTGCGCCGTCATTCCGATACCGGTGTCACGGACCTCGAACCGCAACCGGACCTTGTCCGCCTCCTGGTGCACCACCTCGATCGACATGTCGATCTCGCCTCGTTCGGTGAACTTCACGGCGTTGCTGCCGAGATTGAGCAGCACCTGGCGCAGGCGCGAAGGATCTCCGACCAGCGCGACCGGAAGGTCAGGCGGCTGCACGAACAGCAGTTCCAGTCCCTTTTCCGCCGCGCCCATCCCGAGCAGATGGCCCAGGCCGTCCATCACATGTGCCAGATTGAACGGGATGCGTTCGATGTCGAGCTTGCCCGCCTCGATTTTCGATAGGTCCAGGATGTCGTTGATGATGCCCAGCAGGGACTCGGCGGCGCCATGGATCTTCTGGACGTAGTTGAGCTGATGCGCATCGAGCCCGCTCTGCAGGGCCAGGTAGGACATGCCAAGGATCGCGTTCATCGGCGTTCGAATCTCATGGCTCATGTTGGCGAGAAACTCGCTCTTGGCCTGGTTCGCTGCCTCGGCAGCGTGCCTCGCCTCGCGATCGGCCTGCGCCTGGCGCCGGGCCGTCACGTCGCGCGCGATGCCGACCGTTCCCACGACACGGCCGTCGCGGTCGCGCAGCGCGGTCTTGACCGTCTCGACGAGCGAGATGCTGCCATCGGCATTGACATGGTCCTCCTCGATGAGCCTGCTTGCTCGCGACGACATCACGGCGAGGTCGTCGGCCCGATAGGCGTTCGCCCTCTCCTCGGGTTGGACGTCGTGATCGGTCAGTCCGATCATCTGCGCCGGCTCGTCGAACCCCTTGGCCGCAGCGAGCGCCCGGTTGACGGCCACGAAGCGGCCATCGGCATCCTTGACCCAGGCCAGCTCGGGAATGTTGTCGAGGATGGTGGACATGCGCGTGTTGGCGTCACCCAGTTCTGCGGCATGCAGCCGAAGCCGTTCGCGCATGGCATTGAGTGCCTCCACGAGTTGGTCCAGTTCATCGCCCTTGCCCGGCGGCCGCCGCAGTCGAAGGGGCTCGGCCTGGCCGTCCAGCTCGACCCGTGCCAACGACGCGGCGATGTCGAGCATGTGCCTCGTCGCCAGTCGATGCACGACAAAGAGAATGAAGAGCGCGACCAGGAACGTCCTGGCCGCGTTGCTCAGGAGAATGACGATGGCCTGCGCAGCCAGGTCACGGTAGATGTCGGTCAGCGTGGCCTCGATGCGCAGGACGCCGATCTGTCGCGGCTGGGTCCCGCAGCACGCGAGGGGGAACTCCTTGCTCACGGCGTTCGCCGCCTGGTGCTGACCGCGGAAGACGGTCAGGGCCCGGGCGGACGAGGAGTTCTCCCGCACCGCCACCGCCCGAATGGATGGCAGCCGCAGGATGCCTTCGAGTTGTTCCTCGATCTGCCGGGAATCGAGGGCCCATAGGCTCTCGCCGAGGCTGCGCGAGGTCGCCTCGTCGATCTCCGTGAATCGACTGTCGAGGCGAGCCCGCTCGCTGCGATAGCTCAACGTCAGTTGCAGCACGGTGAGCACCAGCGTGACCAGCGTGCTGAAGATCAACACGCGCACCAGCAACGCCATGGCGATCCCGCCTGCAGGCACGCGCAGCGCCGATGCAAGCCATCCATGCCACGCGACGGGTGTTGCGGTAGGCGGCTCCGGCTGGGTCATCGACGGACTCCTGGGCTCCCGCAACTCCGGATGCGGGCGAATCTGCCGAGGATATGCCAAGACGAGGCGGCGACACACCCGCCAAGCGCGAGCTCGGGCGGCCCGCAGAGCGTCGCCGGACGCACTAGCTTTCGCTCGCGCTGATCATCCGCGTCGTGACTTCTTCACGCAGCCTTTCAAGTTCACCGCTGGCCGCCATGGCCTGGATGATCCGGCCCACGCGGGGAACCAGTTCGCGATGGCGCTCGTTCAGGAAGTGATACAGCGGGATGTGTTCCAACACGGGCGCGAGCGTCCGGATCTTCGTCTCGAGATGGCGGCGCTTGACGACGAGCAGTCCGCTGAACCGGTCGCTGACCGCAACGTCGATGCGATCGTTCGCGAGAATCTCCATGAGCTGATCGATCGAGGTGACCGCCTCCACCCGGGCCATCCCACGCGTGCCGCGTTCCGACGATCCAACGCCCCGCACGATTCCGATCGAGAACGGCGCCAGGGAATTCCAGCCCGTGACAGGGAAATCGACCCGCTTCACGAACACCGCGGGCTCGATGTAGTTGATGGCCGGCTGCACCGCGAGCAGCGAGGGGTACTCCCTGCCGACGTCCAGCACGCGCTGCACCTCGCCGTCCACCCGGCCCTGGCTGGATTCGGCCAGCGCCCGCTTTGCAGGCATGTCGACGAATTCGACGGCCAGATCGAGGCGCCTGTAGATGATCTCGAGGATGGCGGCTCCGACCGCCTGGTCGGGAATGTTCTCGATCCGGGCCAGCCGCAACGGCGCCTGCGCCTGCGCCCGCGCGCCGGCGAGGCCCAGCAGTGTGAGGCCTGTTCCGGCGACACAACTCCCGAGCAAGCGCCGTCTCTCGATGGCGCCCGCGAGCTTCGCCGGGAGGCAGGTCATGATGCGCGACCTCGCGATGGGTGTGACTGGAACCGAGACTGACCCGGGGATTCCAGAAGGCTACGCCCGGTCCTGCCGGGACGCAAATACTTCCTTCCGGACCGTCCGGCCCGGCGCAGTGGCTCAGGCCGTTCCACGCTCCGTGCGCAGTTGCCGCCCTAGCGCAACTTGATGACGACCTTGCCCTTGGCGCGGCCGGCTTCGACGTAGGCCATCGCCTCGTTGGTCTGTTCGAACGGGACGACTCTGTCCAGCACCGGTCGCACGGCGCCGGCATCGAAGAGGCGCGCGATCTCGCGCAGCTGGGTCCCGTTCGCCTTCATGAAGAGGAACGAATAGAGGACGCCGCGGGCCTTCGATCGGCGCCGGATGCCGGCGCTCAAGAGCCGCATCACCAGCCTGACGAATCCGGGGGCACCGCCGGACTCGGCGAATGCCGGGTCGGGCGGCCCCGAGATGGAGATCAGCTGTCCGCCCGCCTTCAACACCCGGAGGGATTTCTCCAGCGTCATGCCGTCCTGGCTGTTCAGGACGACGTCGTAGTCACGCAGGATCTTCTCGAAGTCCTGCGTCTTGTAGTCGATGACGATGTCGGCGCCCAGACCCTTCACGAATTCGATGTTGCCCGCGCTGGTCGTCGTCGCGACGGTCGCTCCCAGATGCTTGGCCAGTTGGATCGCGAACGTGCCGACGCCGCCGGAACCCGCCTGGATGAAGACCTTCTGGCCCTTCTTCAGCTTCGCCCGCTCGACGAGGGCCTGCCAGGCCGTCAAGGCCACCAGCGGGACCGATGCCGCCTCTTCCATCGAGAGGCTCTTCGGCTTGAGCGCCAGCGAGGCTTCCCTGACGGGCACGAACTCCGCGAACGTCCCGATACGCAGGTCGTCCAAGCGCGCGTGGACCTCGTCTCCCACCTTGAACTGCCGCACTCGCGGCCCGGCTTTCACGACCACGCCGGCCACGTCGTGACCCAGCACGAGCGGAAGCTCGTAGGGGAGGATGAGCTTGAACTCGCCATCGCGAATCTTGGAGTCGAGCAGGTTGACGCCGGCGGCGTGCACCTCCACCAGGACCTCGTCCTCGCGCAACTCCGGCATCGGTACATCGGCCAGCTTCAGCGCTCGCTTCTTTCCGTAGCGCTCGAGTACAAATGCTTCCATGGTCGTCCTGTTACCGGCATGTCCGGCGTCGCTGTCGATCGTTCTTCGGAGGCAGGTCGGCGCCGGTCGATCCGGTGGGACTGTCTTGCGCGAGGCGGCGGTCCGACCAGGTCGGGTTCCTGGCAGGGCCGCTCGTTCGCTTGAATGTCGTATGATGTTCGTCATTTGTGAGAGCAACAAAATCCGATTCCAGCGAGCGCGGACACAGCCGCGGCCGCGCCGCTTCGCTCAGGCCTGCACTTTTCTTGAATGATGACTATCATATGACTTGTCTAAAACCTTCCGTTTCGAACGGCCATTGGCGGCGCCCATCGGCGAGCCTGGTCAGCACGCCCAGGTGATCCACCATTCGCGAATGCGCCTCGTCGACTTCACGGCGCAGGCGCCAATCGGGAGGCCGTCAAATCGGCACGTGTCAATGTCAAGCCAGGCGCCGCCCTGCGTCTGGGCCTGGATCGGCAAGATCCCGCCGCCTCGCCTCGGCGCCGTCGAAAACCGGTAGTAAGCTCGCGTCCCAGGGTGATCGGCCCGTTGTTCGGCCGACCAGGCATTTGAGCAACCGCGGAGCTTCTTCATGCGATCCTTGCCCGACGTTTCCCTGCTCGAGCTGTCCTTCGGCGCCGCCGATCGCGGCTTTCCGTTGCCTGACCGATTGCGGTGGCCGATGGAGCAGTTGTTCGGGACGAGCTTCGAGGCGGTGCGGGTGCACGTTGGGCCGCAGGCGGCGGCACTCGGCGTCCTGGCGATCAACCACGGCAGCGACGTCTACTTCGCGCCGGGCGCCTTCGACCCGGATTCCCCAGACGGTCTGCGCCTGATCGCCCACGAGCTCACCCACGTCCGCCAGCAGCAGCAAGGGCGCGTGGCCGCCGGTGCGCGCGCGGCGTGCGTGCAGTGGCTGGTCGATCCGCGGCTCGAGGCCGAGGCCGACCGAATGGGCCGGCTTGCCGCGGGACAATGCCTTGACGATGCCGTTCCCCGCGCTGCGCATGTCAGCGCCGCGCCCTACCAGTGGCAGGCGCTGCAGGCCTCGCTGAAGTACCGTGGCGCGAACGGCGAGGTGCGCGAGTTCAGGAATGCCGAAGAGGCCTATGGCGAGATCCTGGCGAACGTGCAGGGTGGCTTCCACACCTTCTTCGTGCACGTCAAGCGCGACATCATTCCGATCCTCAAGGAATGGATAAGCGCCCAGGGGGGCGACGACCAGAATGCCTGGCGCATCCGCAAGGAGATGGGCCAGCAGCGCCACATCCTGGAGTTCGGTGACTACACGAACATGGCGCGCGCGGTGATGGGCGAGTTCCTGGCGCGCGAGGCCCTCGATGGCAGCGAGGCCCGGCTCGCGCGCGCCACGGTGCAGTCGCGCTACATCGCCACCCAGCTCGCCGCGCTGCTGGACAAGGTGCGCATGAACATCTCCAGCCCGGGGAGCCCCAAGGTTCTGGCGCCGCTGCTCGACGAGGGCGCCAACCTCAAGCTGCCCTACCAACCGCTTTACAAGAAGGCAGGCGCGAACATCGCGCGCGTGCTCAAGCAGCCCGACGCGTTCTACTTCGAGGATCGCGTCGTCACCCTGCACGACGTCACCGAGTTCCTGAAGAAGAACCTGAAGTCCGCAGTGGAAGTGCCCCCCGAGAAGAGCACGGGCACCTATTTCCGAATCAACGATTTCGGCACGCCCGAGTACACCCGCCGGCCCATCCAGGGCACTGCCGACTTCCGCTACAAGGCCGAGCCCGACGAGCCCGACCGCTACACCCTCAAGGAAAACAGCGGCTACGTGATGGCGGCCCGCGTGATGGGCATGCCGATCTGGGCCGGCCCATCGTTCACCACCGGCCGGCTGATGCGCATGGCCGAATGGGCGGGCGCCACGGCCCAGGAATACGAAGCCCTGGCCTGGGCCATCTTCGCGTTCTGGAACCAGTGCTATCCGACCTCATCGACCTGGGTGCATCGCTACCACGAGGTGATGGACATGGCCGCCAACTGGGGCGTGCCCTTCACCCCCTTCGCCTATCCCAGCGACATCCCGCCCAACGCCGGCATCATCCGGTCGAAGCTGTAGCCGGAGGCTGGCAGCGCGAGTTCGGCGCTGAAGTTCGAGTGCGTTCACATCGCCAAATGGCTGGCGCGGTTCGGCTTTCGGCGGCGGATTCAACGGGTCAACGCAACAGATTCGCTGAACATCTCAGCGGGCGTCTTGAAGCCAAGCGTCTTGCGTGGCCTCTCGTTCAATTGTCTTGCGATCGCGTTGAGCTGGAGCTGTGAGTAGC
>Ga0209026_1000381_pt1 | contig 40677 bp, 33 predicted proteins | sample AraplaCL_Col_mCL_FD_184262 | JGI IMG/M metagenome (GOLD analysis project Ga0209026, IMG submission 184262) | Arabidopsis root microbial communities from the University of North Carolina, USA - plate scrape CL_Col_mCL (SPAdes) (version 2) | ecosystem: Host-associated > Plants > Roots >... | reverse complement strand
ATCGGGAATCGGGAATCGGGAATCGGGAATCGGGAATCGGGAATCGGGAATCGGGAATCGGGAATCGGGAATCGGGAATCGGGAATCGGGAATCGGGAGCGGGATCCAGCAAGTTCGCGGGCAGTCGCCTTTAGCTATTTACGATTCTCGATTGACGATTCCCGTACATCACGCCTTGATGCTAGAACTATCTATACCGCGCGGCGCGAACACGGTCTGGTCGCGCGCCATCCATTCGAACAGCTCATCCATCGCGTTGCCGAACCAGACACTGTCGCGCCGAGCTTGCGCGACAAAACCTTCGGCGACCATGTGATTCATCATGCTGCGCAGATGGCCGTAATAGCCGTGCGTATCGAGAAACGCGCACGGGTAGCGATGCAGCCCCAGTTGCGCCCAGGTGAGCATCTCGAACATCTCGTCCATGGTGCCGAAGCCGCCGGGCAGGGCGACGAACGCATCGGAGAGTTCGTACATGCGCGTCTTGCGTTGATGCATGGTGTCGACCACGACCAGGTCGCTCAAACCGGTATGCGCCACTTCGCGATCGACCAACTGGCGCGGAATCACCCCGACCACCTTGCCGCCGCCGGCCAGCGCGGCATTGGCGACCGTGCCCATCAAGCCGACCTTGCCGCCGCCGTACACCAGGGTGATGCCGCGCCTGGCCAGTTCCAGGCCGAAGGCGTGGGCGGTTTCGACATAGATCGGGTGATGGCCGTTTTGGGAGCCGCAGTAGACGCAGAGGGCGGTGGGCTGGGGCATGGATCAATGGGCTCGCTTTTTGAGCTCGTCACGCTGGCGAAAGCCGGAATGACGGCGATGAATGAGAATTCCGGTTACGTCAAATAAAACGGCCCGCTCATGTCGCCAAGAGCGGGCCGCGGGGCCGCTAGACCCTGGATCGTCGCACATCCATGTGCTGTCCAGGGTGAAGCCATCCTGGCTTCAATTGCCTTTGTGAATCGCGCGCTTGTCGACCGACAGCGCCGCTTCATGCACGGCCTCCGACAGCGTCGGGTGAGCATGGACAATGCGCGCCAGGTCTTCGGCGGAGCCCTTGAACTCCATCGCCACCACGCACTCGGCGATCAGTTCGGACACACCCGGGCCGACCATGTGCACGCCGAGCAGGCGGTCGGTTTCGGCATGGGCGATCACCTTAACTTGGCCGATCGCTTCGTTCATGGCCACGGCGCGGCCGATGGCGGCGAACGGGAAGGTGCCGATTTTGTAGGGCACGCCGGCGTCCTTCAGTTCCTTCTCGGTCTTGCCGGCCCAGGCGATCTCCGGCTCGGTATAGATCACCCACGGCACCGTTTCCAGGTTCACGTGGCCGGCCTTGCCGGCGATCCACTCGGCCACCGCCACGCCTTCCTCGGAGCCCTTGTGCGCCAGCATCGGGCCGCGCACGGCGTCGCCGATGGCCCACACGCCGTCCACGCCGGTGTGGTTGTGCTCGTCGACCACGATGCGGCCGCGCTCGTCCAGCTTCACGCCGGTGTCGTCGGCCAGCAGGCCTTCGGTGTAGGCGCGGCGGCCGACGGCCACCAGCAGCTTGTCGACGGTGAGTTCGTGTGCGCCGTCCTTGTCTTCATACGACAGCACAACCTCGTTCTTCTTCACCTCGGCCTTGGTGAGCTTGGCGCCGAGCTTGATGGTGAGGTTCTGCTTCTCGAACTCTTTCTTGGCGATCTTGGCGATGTCCGCGTCAGCGACCGAGAGGAAATCCGGCAGCGCTTCCAGGATGGTGACCTGTGAACCGAGGCGATTCCACACGCTGCCCAGTTCCAGGCCGATCACGCCGGCGCCGATCACGCCCAGGCGCTTGGGCACTTCGTTGATGTCGAGCGCGCCGGCGTTGTCGAGGATGTGCTTGCCGTCGAACTTGGCGAACGGCAGCTCGATCGGCACCGAGCCGGAAGCGAGGATCACGTTGGTGGCGCTGATCGTCTGCCTGCTGCCGTCGTTGCCGGTGATCTCGACCGTGTTGCCCTTGAGCAGCTTGCCCTTGCCGAAGAACGGCGTGACCTTGTTGGCCTTGAACAACTGGCCGATGCCTCCGGTGAACTGCTTGACGATCTTGTCCTTGCGGCCGATGAAGGTGCCCAGGTCGACCTTGGCGTTCTCGACGCTGATGCCGTGCGCCGGCAGGTTGTGCGCGAGGTTGTAGAACTGCTTGGACGAATCGAGCAGCGCCTTGGAGGGAATGCAACCCACATTGAGGCAGGTGCCGCCCAGCGCTTGCTTGCCGTCCTTGCCGACGAAGGCGTCCACGCAGGCGGTCTTGAGGCCGAGCTGCGCGGCGCGGATCGCGGCCACGTATCCGGCAGGGCCGGCGCCGATGACGATGACGTCGAATTTGTCGCTCATGTGTACTCCGGAAATCGGGGGGCGTGAATCGGAGGGCGTGAATCGTAAATCGTCAATCGAGAATCGTCAGAGCGGGATCCGGCAACCTTGCAGACACCCGCTCTTAACTATTTACGATTCCCGATTTACGATTCCCGACGATCGCGAAGCGATCAAATACCCAACAGCATGCGCTGCGGATTCTCCAGCTGATTCTTGATATCGACCAGGAACAGCACCGCGTCCTTGCCGTCGATGATGCGGTGGTCATAGCTGATCGCCAGGTACATCATCGGCGCGGCGATCACCTGGCCGTTCTCGACGATGGCGCGCTCCTTGATGGTGTGCATGCCGAGGATCGCGCTCTGCGGCGGGTTGACGATCGGCGTGGACAGCAGCGAACCGAAGGTGCCGCCGTTGGTGATGGTGAAGGTGCCGCCCTGCAGGTCGTCCAGGCCCAGCTTGCCTTCGCGCGCCTTCTTGGCATACGCGGCGATGCTGCGCTCGACGTCGGCGAAGCTCATGGTCTGCACGTCGCGCAGCACCGGCGTCACCAGCCCCTTGTCGGTGGCCACGGCGATGGAGATGTCCTGGTAGCCGTGATAGACGATGTCGTTGCCGTCGACCGAGGCGTTGATGATCGGATGGCGCTTCAGGGCTTCGGCGGCGGCTTTCACGAAGAAGCTCATGAAGCCGAGCTTCACGCCGTTGGCTTTTTCGAACTGCTCGCCCAGCGTCTTGCGCATCCTGGTGACTTCGGCGAGGTTCACTTCGTTGAACGAGGTGAGCATCGCGATCGAGTTCTTCGACTGCATCAGGCGCTCGGCGATGCGCGCGCGGATGCGCGTCATCGGCACGCGTTCTTCCGGACGGGCGCCCGGCGTCGGCGCGGCCGATGGCGCAGCGGCGGCGGTAGCGCCACCCTTGCCGTAGTTGACCAGGTCTTCCTTGGTGACGCGGCCGTCGCGGCCGGTGCCGGCGACCTTGGACACGTCGATTTTCTCTTCCGTAGCGACGCGTAGGCCAGCGGGCGAGAGATTCTCGGCACCCTTGGCGGCGGCAGCTTGCGGCGCCGCTGCGGTCGGAGCCGGCGCGGGGGCTGCAGCGGCCGGGGCAGGGGCCGGGGCCGCAGCCACGGCGCCTTCCTCGATCACCGCGATCACCTGCTGGCTGGTCACCGTGTCGCCGGCCTGGAACTTGATTTCCTTCAGCACGCCGTCGACCGGCGCGGGCACTTCCAGCACGACCTTGTCGGTTTCCAGATCGACCAGGTTTTCATCGCGCTTGACCGGCTCGCCGGCCTTCTTGTGCCAGGTGGCGATGGTGGCGTCGGAGACCGACTCGGGCAGAACGGGGACTTTGACTTCGGTGGACATGATCTAAGGAGCCTTTGGTTAAGCGCTCATCCATGAGCGCGAAAGTCAAAAGGCGGTCATCCCGACCGCACTTTTAAATGGATTATTCTGCGGAGTGATCGGGACCGACCGGCGCGACCAGCGCCTGTTCGACCAGCGCGGCCTGTTCGGCGACGTGATCGTTGAGGTGACCTGCCGCCGGCGCCGGCGAACGGGCGCGGCCAGCGTAGGAAAGGCTCTGCTTGCTGTTGACGCAAGCCTGCAGGTGATGGCGGATCTGGAACCATGCGCCCTGGTTCATCGGCTCTTCCTGGCACCAGATCACTTCCTTGGCGGAGGCATATTTTTCCAGCTCCGCGACCACTTCCGGACGCGGGAACGGATAGAGCTGCTCCACGCGCACGATGGCCACGTCGTTGATGCCGCGCTTTTCGGATTCTTCCAAGAGGTCGTAGTAGACCTTGCCCGCGCACAGCACCACGCGCTTGACCTTCTTCGCCGGCAGCTCGCGATGCTCGCCGATCACCAACTGGAAGCTGCCCTCGGCCAGTTCGTCCAGCGTGGAGACGGCCAGCTTGTGGCGCAGCAGCGACTTGGGCGTCATCACGATCAGCGGCTTGCGCACAGGGCGCAGCATCTGGCGGCGGATCATGTGGAAATCCTGCGCCGGCGTGGTCGGCACGCACACCTGCATGTTGTCCAGCGCGCACAGCTGCAGGAAGCGCTCCAGGCGCGCGGAGGAATGCTCCGGACCCTGGCCTTCGTAACCGTGCGGCAGGAACAGCGCCAGGCCGCACAGGCGATCCCATTTGGCTTCGCCGGAGCTGATGAACTGGTCGATCACCACCTGCGCACCGTTGGCGAAGTCGCCGAACTGGGCTTCCCAGATGTTGAGCGTGTACGGATCGGTGGTGGCGTGGCCGTATTCGAAGGCCATCACCGCTTCTTCGCTGAGCAGCGAGTCGATCACCTCGACGTTCGCATCCGGACGCAGCGTGGCCAGCGGCAGGTAGGTGTGGCCGTCCTTCTGGTCATGCAGCACGGCATGGCGGTGGAAGAAGGTGCCGCGCCCGGCGTCCTGGCCGACCATGCGCAGGTTGTGGCCTTCGTCGATCAATGTGGCGTAGGCGAGGTTTTCGGCAAAGCCCCAGTCGCCCGGCAGTTCGCCGGCGGCCATCTTGCGGCGGTCGTCGTAGATCTTGGAAACGCGCGAGTGCAGGGTGAGATCCTGCGGCAGGTCCAGGATGCGGCTGGCCAGTTCCACCAGCTTCTTCTTCGCCACCGTGGTGTTGCACGGCGTGGACAGCTTGCCGCCGATGAACTGGCCCCAGTCCACTTCCACGTCCTTGGTGAGCGAGGGATGCAGGTCGGTCATCGCCGCGCCCGCTTCGAGGCGGTTGCGGTAGTCCTCGGCCAGCTTCTGTGCGTCGCCTTCGGCCAGCACGCCTTCCTTCACCAGTTGCTGCGCGTAGAGCTCGCGCGTGGTCGGGCGCTTGCGGATGATCTGGTACATCACCGGCTGGGTGGCGGCCGGCTCGTCCGCTTCGTTGTGGCCGTGGCGGCGGTAGCACACCAGGTCGAGCATGACGTCCTTGCGGAACGTCTTGCGGAAGTCGTAGGCCAGGCGGGTGGCCTGGATCACCGCTTCCGGATCGTCGCCGTTCACATGGAACACCGGGCTGTTGATCATCTTGATCACATCGGTGCAGTACAGCGTGGAACGGGCGTCCTGCGGGTTGGAAGTGGTGAAGCCCACCTGGTTGTTCACCGCGATGTGCAGCGTGCCGCCGATCTTGAAGCCGCGCGCCTGCGACATGTTGAACAGTTCCATGTTCACGCCCTGGCCGGCCAGCGCGGCGTCGCCGTGGATCAGCACGGCGAACGACTTGGTGCGCTCGGTATCCTTGCGGCGCACCTGGCGCGCATGCACGGAACCGGCCACCACCGGGTTGACGATTTCCAGGTGCGACGGATTGAACGCCAGCGCCACGTGCACGCCGCCCTTGGGCGTGCGCACGTCGGCGGAGAAGCCCATGTGGTATTTCACGTCGCCGGAGTGGGCCGGGTCGTCCTCGTGATGTTCGAAGATGCCTTCGAACTCGTTGAACAGGGTTTTCGGCGGCTTGCCGAGGATATTCACCAGCACGTTCAGGCGGCCACGGTGGGCCATGCCGATCACCACGTCGCGGATGCCGTTGTCGCCTGCCGCGCGCACGATGTCGTCGACCATCGGGATCAGGCTGTCGCCGCCTTCCAGCGAAAAGCGCTTCTGGCCCACGTACTTGGTGTGCAGGTAGCGTTCCAGGCCTTCGGCCGCGGTGAGGCTGCCGAGCAGGTGCTGCTTGGCGGCCTTGTCCAGGCCGGCGCTGCCATTGGCCTGCTCCAGCCGGCTGTAGAGCCAGTTGCGCTGCGCGTGATCGGAAATGTGCATGAACTCCACGCCGATCGTGCTGGTGTATACGCGCTTCAGGCGCGCATACAGCTCGCGCAGTTTCATGCGCTGGCCACCGCCGGCGAAGTTGCCGCAATCAAATTCGGTGTCCAGATCGGCGTCGGACAGGCCGTGGAAAGCCAGGTCCAGATCCGGCGCGTGCGTCTTGGGCGCCAGGCCCAGCGGATCGAGGTTGGCGGCCAGGTGGCCGCGCGAACGATAGGCCGTGAGCAGGCGCAGCACACCCGCCTGCTTGCGCGCATGTTCGTCGCTGACGGGCGCCGCCGCGGCGTAGCCGGGGCGCTGCTTTTGCGCCGCCTCTATACGCGCAATGGCCGCGGTGTGGGAGACGTCTCCCGACTCGCGGCCCTTGAAGGTCTGGAAGTAGGTGTTCCATTCGGCCGGCACCGATGCGGGATCGGACAGCCAGGCGTCATACAACGATTCGACATAATCGGCGTTGCCGCCTGCGAGTTGCGAGGATTCAAAAAACTCGCGGATCAGGTTTGTGCTCACGTCACCACCGGCAGGGAAGGGAAGCCTCAGCAAACCGCCCTGTCGTAGGCCCGGTTCGCCGGCGAAAAATCCTGTTAATTATAGCCTGCGGTTTCCGCGCTGCGGCAAGCATGATCGCCCTGTCGCGATGCGATGGTCGAAGGGACCATAAGATAGCCGGAACAAGCTCTTGGCTTTACTTTACGGCCCGGCAAGGTCGGCGCCGCCGATGCATCGCCTGGGCGGGCATTCAGCCCGCGATCACAGGCCCAGCGGCTGGAGCTGGGTGGCCGGCGCGGCGCGTTCCCAGATCTGCTCGAATTGCAGCAGCAAGGGCGCCAGTCCCGGTCCGTCGCGCAGGGCCGCGCGGCCTTCCCAGCGCTCGGCGTCGGGCAGAAACAGATAGCCGCCGGTATCGTTGAGCAACCACGCGCTTGCGCTGGTTTCGCTGCTTTCGTCATCGACCACGGCCGTGCGGATGCGCAGCGCGCTGGGCAGGCGTTGCGCCAGGTCGAGCAGGCGGTGGCCCGCGCGCAGGGCGCCGGCCACGTCGCCCAGCAGGATGCGGATCTCTGCGCCGCGTCCGGATATGGCGATGCGTCGCAGTTCGGCCAGCTCATCCTGGCTGCTGAAGATGCCGGCAGACAGCGTGGGCAGATGAATCGCCAGCTTGTAACGAGCCGCCGCCAGCACCTGCAAGCGCAGGCAGGCGATGGTTTCGGGCCCGGCGACGGCGCGGGCGCCTTCGTCCGGTGCGATGGGTGGCGTGCTCACGTCTGGCGGCCTCGAAGCTTGCGCAGGATAAGGTGCCCGTCGTTGATCAGCGCCAGCAGCAATGCGCGGTCGTCGGCCGAGACGTCGAATGGCCCGGGCAGCACGCGCTGCGCGCACAACTGCGCCGCCCAGCGTGCCGATGCGGGATAGGCGTGACCGTTGGCGTACAGTGCAGCCTGCGCGCCCGCCTGCGCCCAGGCCATGCGCGACCATGGATGACGCAACAGCGAGGCGCCGCCGGCCAGTTGCTTCGCCAGCGCCGCTTCGCTCAGCGGCTTGGCCGGCGCGAGCGGCGTCTGCGCCGAGCGGTAGCGGGTGATGAAGCGGCCGAACCAGTCGAGCAAGGTGGCGTCATCCAGGCCCGCCGCGAGCGGTACCGCGGCGCGCACACGCTTCAAGGCCGCCTTGTCGATTTCGCCGGCGCGCTTGACCGGTGCGAGATCCGGATCGGCGTAGCGCTGTTCTTCCGACAGATGCTCGACGAGGTAATCGGCAAGATCGCCCACCAGTTCGGCCTGCGAAGGCGCCCGCATGCCGACCGAGAACGTCATGCAGGGGCCGCCGAAGGCCACCCCGTCGTGCGGTACGCCCGGCGGCAGGTAGAGCATGTCGCCCGGATCGAGCAGCCATTCGTGCGTGGGTTCGAACTGCTTGAGCTGCTTGAGCTCGACGTCGCTGTGGAATTCCCTCGGCGCAGTGGGATCGTCGCTGATCGCCCAGTGCCGCTGTCCCAGTCCCTGCAGCAAAAATACGTCGTACTGGTCGACGTGCGCGCCGACGCCGCCACCGGGTTCGGCATAGGAGATCATTACATCGTCCACGCGCCAGCTCGGCAGGAACTGGAAATGGTCGAGCAGGGCGGCCACGTCCATGTCCCATTTGTCGACGTCCTGCACCAGCAAGGTCCAGTTGGCGTTGCCGGTCTTGGCGAAATCGCTTTCCTTGAGCGGACCGGTCTTGACGCGCCAGCGCTCGCGGTCTTCATCGTGCTGGATCAGGCGCGACAGCGCGCCTTCCTCGCAGGCGAGGCCGGCCAGGTCTTCCGGTGCGACCGGCGTGATGAAGCCGGGAAAGGCGTTGCGGATCAGCAGCGGCCGTTTCTGCCAGTAGTCGCGCAGGAACTGCGCCGGCGTCATGCCTAGCGGCAGCCGGGAGGTGCCGCGCACTTCGATCGGCAGCGGCTTGCGGGGGGAGGGCGAGAGAGTCATGGGGCGGCATTGTATGGAATCGTGCGCGCCAAGAGCGTAGCCTCCGCGACACCCGGCTATCCGGGCACAACGGGAGGACCGTATGGCTGTGCTGAGAAGCGCCGTATCGAAGTTCTTTGTATCGTTGATGGTGGGAATGGGGCTGATGGGCGCCCTTCCGGTTGCCGCGGACGAAACCGCGCAAGACCCCACGGCACTGTTTACCGGACCGCAGCACGACGGCGCCCACGATTTCGACTTCATCATCGGCGATTGGAAAGCCCACGTCCGTCGCCTGCCGGATCGGCTCAACGGCTCCCATGCCTGGGTGGAATACGAAGGCATTTCCAACCATCACAAGCTGCTCGATACCAACGCCAATTTCGAACAGTTCGAAGTCACCAGTATCGACAAGAAGCAGCACCTCAAGGCGCAGACTTTGCGCATGTACAACCCGCAGACGCATCAGTGGATCATCTACGGCCTGGATCTGGACAACGGCGAACTCGATCCGGCCGCGCCCGTCGTGGGGCAGTTTCAGGGCAACCGCGGCGTGTTCTACAACCGCACCACCTGGAACGGCCGCGTGGTGCTGGTGCGCTGGGTGTGGATCAATGTATCGCCGCATGCCGCGCACATGGAGCAGGCGTTTTCACCCGATGGACAACATTGGGAAGTGAACTGGATCTGCGACCTGTCGCGATAAGGCGGTGCGCCGAGACATTATGCGTTGGGTTAGCGCAGCGTAACCCAACGATGCCGCGTCAAAGACGTTGGGTTACCCCCGGATCAAGTCCGGGGTAACCCAACGGCGCAGCGCTTCAATGCAGCAGCCGGTAGAAGTTGTAGATACCGAGCGCAAGCACCGCGAACCCGGCCATCAGCGTGCACACGCGCGAGGGCAATCGTCGCACCAGCCAGGCGCCGAACGGCGCGGCGATCACCCCGCCCAGGATCAGCCCCACCACCACGTGCAGCTTGCTCTGGCCGATGCTGAGCAGGAACGTGATGCTGGCCGCCAGGCTGACGATGCACTTGGCCAGGTGCACGCTGCCGATCACCATGCGCGGCTCCTGTCCGCGCGCCACCATGGTGGTGACGGTGAGCGCGCTCCACCCGCCGCCGCCGGCCGCATCCAGCAGTCCCGCGACAAAACCCAGCACGCCCGTGCCGCGCGGCACGTCCTGGCGGCGATCCTTGCGCTGCGCGGTGCGGAACACCAGGAACAAACCCATCGCCAACAGATACGGCGTGAGGAAATAGCGCATCCACGCCGGCGGCAGATGCGCCAGCACGGTCGCGCCGATGATCGCGCCGATTACGCCGGGAATGACCAGCACCAGGAACAACCGCCGTTGCACATTGCCCGCCCACCAATGGCTGAGGCCGGAGGCGCCACAGGTGAACGTTTCCGCGTAATGCACGCTGGCGCTCGCCAGCGCCGGCTGCATGCCCAATCCCAGCAGCAGGCCCGCCGACGTGACGCCGTAGGCCATGCCCAGTGCGCCGTCCACCAGTTGGGCCAGCGCACCGATGCCGGTGAAGATCAGGAATTCGGAAATGGGCGCCATCACGCTGGTCGAAACAAGGCAGCCGCCATCATGGCAAATGCCGCCCTGCTTTGTCCGGTCCGGCAGATCAGATCGACTGTGCCAGTTCGGTGGCGAGGCCGACGTAGGTAGCCGGCGTCAGGGCGAGCAGACGCCGCTTGGCGTCTTCCGGCAGCGCCAGGCCGGTGATGAACTGGCGCATGGAATCGCGCGTGATGCCCTGGCCGCGCGTCAACGCCTTCAGTTGCTCGTACGGCTCTGGCAGGCCGTAGCGGCGCATCACCGTCTGCACCGCTTCGGCCAATACCTCCCAGCTGGCGTCCAGGTCGGCGGCGAGGCGATCGGCATTGACGTTGAGCTTGCCCAGGCCCTTGTGCAGCGATTCCAGCGCCACCAGCGTATGGCCGAACGCGGTGCCGAGCGCACGCAGCACGGTGGAGTCGGTGAGGTCGCGCTGCCAGCGGCTGATCGGCAGCTTCTCGGCGAAGTGGCCGAGCAGGGCATTGGCCAGGCCGAAATTGCCTTCGGCGTTTTCGAAGTCGATCGGGTTGACCTTGTGCGGCATGGTGGAGGAGCCCACCTCGCCCGCCTTCAACGCCTGCTTGAAATAGCCCAGCGAGATGTAGCCCCACACATCGCGTGCCAGGTCGATCAGGATGATGTTGGCGCGGCGCACCGCGTCGCAGTATTCGGCCACGCCATCGTGCGGTTCGATCTGCGTGGTGTACGCGTTGTAGTCCAGGCCCAGGCCGGTGACGAAGCGCTGCGAGAACGCGCGCCAGTCCACTTCCGGATAGGCGATGGCGTGCGCGTTGTAGTTGCCGACGGCGCCGTTGATCTTGCCGGGAATTTCAGCGTTGGCAAGCTGCTTGCGCTGGCGTTCCAGGCGCGCGACCACGTTGGCCAGTTCCTTGCCGAGCGTGCTGGGCGAGGCGGTCTGCCCATGCGTGCGCGAAAGCATCGGCAGTTGTGCGTTCGCATGCGCCAGTTCGCGCAGCTTGGCGATGATCTTGTCCAGCCACGGCAGCAGCACTTGCGTGCGCGCATCGCGCAGCATCAACGCATAGGAAAGATTGTTGATGTCTTCGCTGGTGCAGGCGAAATGCACGAACTCCTTGGCCTGCGCCAGTGCGGCATCGTTGCCGATGCGTTCCTTGATGAAATACTCCACCGCCTTCACGTCGTGATTGGTCGTGGCTTCGATCGCCTTGATGCGCGCGCCGTCCTCGACGCTGAAATCGCTGGCGATCGCCTTCAGCCTGGCGATCTGGTCGGCGGTGAAGGGCGGCAGCTCGGCGATGCCTTGCTCGGCGCCCAGCGCCAGCAGCCATTCGATTTCCACCTGCACGCGACGGTGCATCAGGCCGAATTCGCTGAAGACCGGGCGCAGCGCTTCAGTCTTGCCGGCATAGCGGCCATCCAGCGGCGAGAGGGCGGTGAGGGCGTGGGTGGACATCGAGGGAGCTTCCGGGAGGATCAGAACGGGGCATTTTACATTGCTGCTAACGTTGGCGGGCTTATAGTCGGCCGGTCCCCAACCGCATGAGGCGAACCATGGCCGATTTCCGCACCGAGCACGACAGCATGGGCGAATTGAAAGTACCCGCGGACGCGCTGTACGGCGCACAGACCCAGCGCGCCATCGACAATTTCCCGATCTCCGGCCTGCATCTGCCGCGCGCCTTCATCCGTGCGCTGGGGTTGATCAAGGCCGCTGCCGCCGAGGCCAATCTCAAGCTTGGGTATCTGAAGAAAGGGCAGGCGGCCGCCATCCGCAAGGCGGCGCTGGCGGTGGCCGAGGGCCAGCACGACGATCAATTCCCGATCGACGTGTTCCAGACCGGCTCGGGCACCAGCACCAATATGAATGTCAACGAGGTAATCGCGCATCTGGCCAGCAAGGCCGGCAGCAAGGTGCATCCGAACGATCACGTGAACTACGGGCAAAGTTCCAACGACGTGATCCCTACCGCGATCCACGTCAGCGCCACGCTGACCGCGCACGGGGAGTTGCTGCCGGCGCTGAAGCACCTCAAGCGCATCATCGACCGTCGCGCGCATGAGTTGCGCAACGTGCCCAAGACCGGACGCACGCATCTGATGGACGCCATGCCGGTAACGTTCGGCCAGGAACTGTCGGGCTGGTCGGCGCAGGTCGAATCGGCCATCGAGCGCATCGGCGACAGCCTGAAGCGCATGCGCCAATTGCCGCTGGGCGGCACCGCGGTCGGCACCGGCATCAACGCCGACCCGAAATTCGGCCCCGCCGTGGCGCGCGAACTGAAGGCGCTTGCGGACGTGCGTTTCGAATCGGCGGTCAACTATTTCGAGGGCATGGCCGCGCAGGACGCCGCGGTGGAACTCTCCGGCCAGCTCAAGGCCCTGGCCGTGGCCTTGATGAAAATCGCCAACGACCTGCGCTGGATGAATTCCGGCCCGCTCGCCGGCCTGGGCGAGATCGAGCTGCCGGCGCTGCAACCGGGCTCGTCGATCATGCCGGGCAAGGTCAACCCGGTGATTCCGGAAGCCACCGCGATGGTCGCCGCACAGGTGATCGGCAACGATGCGGCGATCACCGTCGCCGGCCAGTCCGGCAATTTCCAGCTCAACGTGATGCTGCCGCTGATCGCCTACAACCTGCTGCAGTCGATCCATATCCTGGCCAACGTATCGCGGCTGCTGGCGGACAAGGCGATTGCAGGCTTCCGCGTGAATGCCGAGCGCGTGAACCAGGCCTTGGCGATGAACCCGATCCTGGTCACCGCGTTGAATCCGGTGATCGGCTACGAGAAGGGCGCGGCGATCGCCAAGCAGGCGTACAAGGAAAAGCGCCCGATCATGGATGTGGCGCTGGAACAGTCAGGGCTTTCGAAAGAAGCGCTGAAGAAGCTGCTCGATCCGCGCGCGTTGACCAAGGGTGGCATCCATGGCGGTGGTGGCGGAGGCTAGGTAGGTTGGGGTGCAAACCCCAATACCGTCATGCATGACATGGCGACGTTGGGATTTGCACCCCAACCTACGTCAGTCGTCGTTATCCTTCCTGCAATCCTCGACGTCGTCGCTACCGACCACGTTCCCGTAAGGCTTGAACGCCGGCAACGTTGCGGCGAGCTGATCCTGGCTTTGCTTGACCTTGCCCACGTCGTCGCAGATCTTCAGCGCGGCTTCCTTCAGCGGTTTCACCTTGGCGTCGATGTCCTGCTGAATCTTGTCGGGATCGCCGCTGGCCAGTCGCGTCACCACGCTCTTGGCGGCTGTTTCGCCGACCGCCGCGCCGGCTTTGCCGGTGGCGATGCCATCGGTCAGGATCGCCATGGCATTGCCGTAATACGCCTTGAGCGTTTCGCGTTGTGCAGGATCGACCGCGATCGGATGCTGCGCGATGCTTAGGTCGCCGTTGGCGGTGATGACCGCATCCGGCGCATGACTCACGCGCACGGTCACGTCGCCGTTGCCCAGATGGATGCTACCGCTGGACAGGCCGCCGATGTTGCTGTTGATGACCGTGATATGGCCGTCCGAATGGACGATGGTGAGGCTGTGATCGTCCGAATGATCGCCGCAGGCGCCGAGCAGGCAACACAGCGCGGCAACGCCTATCCAGGAATGACGCATGGCATGCTCTCTCAATCTTTCTGGCAGTCAGTGATGTCTTTACCGGTCATGATGTCCGCGTAGGGCTTGAACGCAGGCAATTGCGCGGCGAGCTGGTCCTGCACGTTCTTCACGTTGGCCAGGTCCTGGCACATTTTCTGTTCGAGCGCCTTGAGCTGGCCGGCGCCGGCCTCGGCGTGCTGGTCCTGTTCGGCCTTGGACTTGCCGTCCAGGCTGTCCTTCAGCGCCTTGACGCCCATGCCGGCGCCGATCTTGCCCATGTCCGCGCCGGTCTGGTGCACATCGGCGACGTTCTGGAAGTAGAGCATCAATAGGCCGTTCTGCGCCGGCGTCACGGGCACGGTGGCGTCACCGATCTGCAGGTTTCCGCTGGAGCCGATCAGCGCATCGGGTGCGCCGTTGGCGTGCAAGGTCACGAGGTTGTCCTTGAGCGTGATGCGACCGTTCGCCATGGTGGTATCGGGCACATCGCAGGCGCTGATGGCGGCGCACAGTGCGAGCAGCGTGATCACCCGTGAATAGTTCATGATGCGTCGTCCCCTCTTGCGGATCATGTGGTTGGAAAGTATCGCGTGATGGGTCAGTGGTTCCCGCACTCATCGCCGCCGAAGATGCTTCCATACGGTTTGAAGGCGGACATCTGCGTCACGAGCTGATCCTGTACGGCTTTCAGATTGGCTTCGTCCTGGCACGTCGAGTGCTGATGTTCGAGCTGCTGCTTCTGGTCGGAATCGGGTTTTCCGTCAGTCGCTTCCTTGGCGGCTGCTTCTTCCGCCTTGCTCGTGGCCGTGCTGCGTTCGCGGATGTCTTCCACCTGCTGGTAGTACAGCATCAGCAGACCCCGCTGCGGCGCCGTGACCGGCACCGCCTTGCCACCTAGGTTGAAGTCGCCCGCGGACGAGATCGAGGCATCCGGCGTGCCGCTGACATGCAAGGTCAGCTGATTGCCGATCATGATGATCTTGCCGTTCATGAAGTAGAAGTCCGGCATGCCACAGGCGGCGAGCGTTGCGCTCAAGGCCAACAGCAGGATCATGCTTCGGTGTTTCATGAGATATCCCCTTGCCAATCGTGCGATGGACGTGCAATCCGGCTTTTTCAGCTGTCGTCGCGCCAGCGACGGAACCATACGGCGCCGGCGAGCATCGCGATACCTGCGGCGGCGCCGATCCACACATCCGGCTTGGCCAGCACGGCGTAGGAGGCGGACAGGCTGAGGAAGTGGTTGAAGCTCTCCGGATTGTCGCCCAGGTGATTGAAGTTGCTGTCCCGCAACCAGCCGCCCGGGAACACGCTGAACAGTACGCGCGCCACGATTTCGCGCCAATACCAGCTGCTCTTGAATCCGGCCGAGCCGAGCAGGTTGAACCAGCTGATCATCACGCCCAAGGCCACCGGAATCACTACCGCCCACAGGAAGGGTTTGGCGCGCGCCCAGGACGAACACAGCATCAGCCAGCCCACGGTCGGCAACGCCCACAGGAGATACAGCGGAATACTGGCGATCAGGAAGCCGACCACCTGGAACGGATGCGCCAGCACCAGCAGCGACCACACGCCCACGCCATGGAACGACAGCGCGATGGCGAACATCAGCAGCATGACGATGCCGGTAAGCACGCCGCAGATCACCACCGCGATCGGCGCGATCAGCACGGCCGCGATGACCTTGGACAGCACGGTGGCGGAGTCGGAAATCGGCAGCGATTTCCAGAACAGGATGCTGCGGTCGCGTCGATCGTCGTAGAGCGCGCCGAGGCAGTAGAAGAACACCACGAAGGCGAACACCACGCTGATCAATCCACTGGACGACAGCATCGCCAGATCGAGCGCGGAACCCACCTCTTGCAGTTGATGCCCGTCCAGCGAATGGATCTTGGCGGCCAGATCCTGGCCTTCCAGCGGACCGAAATGGAAGCCGTTGCGGGAGCCGAACACTTCTCCGCCGATGATGCCCATCAGGTTCAACACCAGAAACACGATCCCCGTGATCACCGGCGCCCAGATAAAGCCGCCGCGGTGTTCCCAGAACTCGCGTCTGATCAGCCAATAAAGCGTTTTCGCATTCATGCGTAGGTCCCCTTCATGGTGGCGACGAACAAATCGCTGACCGAAGGCCGGCGGATTTCCCCCAAGGTCTTGAGTTGCGCCTGGTCGACGCCGTCGAACAGGAAGATGCTTTTGCCGAATACCTGGCGCTCGTCCAGCGGCTTCAACTGGCGTGCGGTGGCGGCCATGTCGGCGCTGACCATCACTTCGGCGAAGCGCTCGCCCATCGCTTCCATGTCGGTGTTGAGCACGATCCGGCCGTCGCGGATGAACATCAGGTCGGTCAGGATGTGCTCGATCTCTTCCACCTGATGGGTGGTGACGATGATCGTCTTGTTCTCGTCGAAATAATCTTCCAGCAGGTTCTGGTAGAACTGCTTGCGATACAGGATGTCCAGGCCCAGCGTGGGTTCGTCCAGCACCAAGAGCTTGGCGTCGATCGCCATCACCAGCGCCAGGTGCAACTGCACGATCATGCCCTTGGACATCTGCCGCACACGCTGGTTTGACGTGAGTTTGGTGCGCGCCAGGAACGCTTCGCACTTGGCGCGGTTGAAGCGCGGGTGGATGTTGGCGACGAAGTCGATCGCCTCGTGCACGCGGATCCAGCGCGGCAGCACCGCCACGTCGGCGATGAAGCACACTTCTTCCATCAGCTTGTCGCGCTGCGTGCGCGGATCCAGCCCCAGCACGTTGAGCTGGCCCTGGAAATCGGTCAGGCCCAGGATCGCCTTCAGCGCGGTGGTCTTGCCGGCGCCGTTGGGGCCGATCAGGCCCACGATGCGGCCGGCCGGAATCTGGAAGCTGACATTGTCCAGCGCAAGCGTGTTCTTGTAGCGCTTGCTCAGGCCATTGGCGGTGACGACCGCATTCATGGTTGATTCTCCGTATCGCCCGGTGCTTCGCGCAGCAGGGTTTTAAGATCCAGTCCCAGGCGCTGCAAGCGTGCATACAGCGCCGGCCATTCTTCGCGCAAGAAGCGCTCGCGTTCGGATTTGAGCAGCGCCTCGCGCGCTCCGTCGGTGACGAACATGCCCAACCCCCTCCTTTTCTCTACCAGTTGGTCGTCGACCAGTTCCTGGTACGCCTTCGAAACGGTGAGCGGATTGATCTGGAAATCCGCTGCAACCTGGCGTACTGACGGCAGCGGGTCGCCCTCGTTCAAGGCGCCGTCCAGGATCATCGCCACCACGCGTTCGCGTAGCTGGCGATAGATCGGGACGCTGTCGTTCCAGGTAATGGCCATGGAGTTATTCCTTGCTGATGCGTGCGAGCTTGGTCGAGCCAAACGAATAGTAGGGCATGGTCAGCTGCGCCCCGAGCAAGCTCGCGCCACTTTCGGCGCGCGTGGCCAACGGCGAGTTGGCGATGGTCAGGCTGGCCGTGGTCAGCATGGCGGCGGCGCGCTGGTCTTCGGCGCTGGGGCGTACCACCACGCCCGGCAGGCTGATGACCTTCATGCCGTTGATTTCGGTGGCGGGGTTTTTCGGGGTGTTGGGACTCAGGGCGATCAGGCTGACCGTGGTGAACAGAACCGCGGCGGTAATGGCGATCGGGTTCGGCGCTTTCATGTCGGCTCTCCTTTAGTGATCTCGTGGACCGGTGTTGTAGTGAACTATAACACCATATTCTGGACCGTCAAGGACGGCGTGCTATGACTGATGGCCTAGGGCGGGCAGGTTGCTTTTGGGGCGGTCCCTCGGCCGGGGAAAAGCATGCGCGGCAGACCGCGGGCAGGGCAGCGGACGGCGTCAGGCAATGCGGTTGACAGCCGTCACCCTGGGGCCTGGCATGGCAGTCGCGCTAAACTCGCCGATTCATTCGAGGAGACCCGACACATGTGGTATTGCATCACCGGCACGGATCACCCTGAATCGCTGGAACGCCGCATGGCGGCGCGCCCCCAGCACCTGGCGCGCCTGGAAGCGCTGTTGGGCGAAGGGCGCCTGCTGCTGGCCGGGCCGTTTCCGGCGATCGATGCCGAACAGCCGGGCCCGGCCGGTTTCAGCGGCAGCCTGATCGTGGCCGAGTTCGCCTCGCTGGCCGACGCCGAGGCGTGGGCCAAGGCCGATCCCTACGTCGATGCCGGTGTGTACGCCAGCGTTTCCGTCAAACCATTCCGCAAAGCGCTGCCGGCATGAGCGCAGCGATGGCCGAGGAAATCCGCCGTCGCCTGGCCGAGGCGCTGCAGCCGGTCGAGCTGGAGGTGGTGGACGAGGGCTACAAGCATGTCGGCCACGCCAACGAGGGCAAGGGGCACTTTCACGTGCGCGTGGTGAGCGCGGCTTTCGCCGGCCAGTTGCCGATCAAGCGGCACCGGCTGGTGTATGCGGCGCTGGGCGAGCTGATGGACCAGGGCATCCACGCGCTGTCGATCGACGCCAAGGCGCCGGAATGAATCGGATCAAGCGCTTGCATCGCACTTCTCGCCTTGCCTGAGCGCTTCTCATGCATTGCGGCGCTGTCCCGCGTTTGGCACAGTGACCCATCACCTTCGAGCATCTGAATCTGCATGCGCCTAACCACGATCAAACTCGCCGGATTCAAGTCCTTCGTCGACCCGACCACGCTGCATCTGCCCACCAACATGACCGGTGTGGTGGGCCCCAACGGTTGCGGCAAGTCCAACATCATCGACGCCATCCGCTGGGTGATGGGCGAAAGCGCGGCCAGCCGCCTGCGCGGCGATTCGCTCACCGACGTGATCTTCTCCGGCTCCAGCGCGCGCAAGCCGGTGGGACAGGCGAGCGTGGAGCTGATCTTCGACAACTCCGACGGCACCATCCAGGGCGAGTACGGGCAGTACGCCGAAATCTCGGTGAAGCGCCAGGTGACGCGCGACGGGCAGTCCTCGTATTTCCTCAATGGCGCGCGCTGCCGCCGCCGCGATATCACCGACCTGTTCCTCGGCACCGGACTCGGACCGCGCAGCTACTCGATCATCGAGCAGGGCATGATCAGCCAGATCATCGAGGCGCATCCGGAAGAGCTGCGCATGCATCTGGAGGAAGCGGCCGGCATCTCCAAATACAAGGAGCGCCGCAAGGAAACCGAAAGCCGCATCAAGGCCACGCGCGAAAACCTCGACCGCGTGCGCGACGTGCGCGACGAGGTGGACAAGCAGCTCGAACATTTGAACCGCCAGGCGCGCGCCGCCGAGCGCTGGAAAGGCTACAAGGAAGAGCAGACGCGCAAGGAAGCCGAGCTGCGCGCACTCGAATACCGCGGCCTCAAAAGCCAGCACGACGGCCAGGGGCAGGGCCTGTCCGCGGCCGAGATCGAAATCGAAAAGCGCCTGGCCGAGCAACGCCAGATCGAATCGCAGATCGAAACCGCGCGCGAGCGCCACGTCGAAGCCAGCGAGCATTTGAACGAAGTGCAGGCCGAGGTCTACAAGGTCGGCGCCGAAATCGCGCGCGTCGAACAGCAGGTGCGCCACAATCGCGAAACCGCCGATCGCCTGCAGCGCGCGCAGCAGGACGCCGAGCGCGAGCATGCGGAACTGGCCGAGCACATCGCCACCGACCGCGAGCAGATCGAAACCCTGCGCATGGCGCTAGCCGAAGGCGAGCCGAAGCTGGAAGCCCTGCAGCAGATGCAGGACGAAACCGCCGACGCGCAGCGCGAAACCGAAACCAAGCTGGCCGACTGGCAGCAGCGCTGGGACACCTACACGCGCACCGCCGGCGAAGCCAGCCGCGCCGCCGACGTGGAGCGCACCAAGCTGGCCTACCTCGACCGCCAGGCGGTGGACCTGTCCAAGCGCAAAGACGCGCTGGAAGCCGAACAGAAAGCCACCGACGTCGATGCGCTCGACGCGGCGGCCGAGCAGTTGCATAGCGAACACGACACCCAGCGCGAGCGCGTCGAATCGCTCGGCGGCATGCTCGACCAGCATAAGCTGGCGTACGAAAAAGTGCTCGACGAAGAGCGCCAGGTGCAAAGCACGCTCAACGATGCGCGCCAGCAATTGCAGACCGCGCGTGGTCGCCTCGCTTCGCTCGAAGCGCTGCAGCATGCCGCGCTCGGCCAGGAGGAAAGCGCGGCCAGCACCTGGCTTTCGCAATTCGGCCTGGACAAGAACCGCCGCCTTGGCGAAATGCTGCAAGTGGAAGCCGGCTGGGAAACCGCGGTGGAAACCGTGCTGGCCGGTTTTATCGACAGCGTGCTGGTCGACGGCGCGCACGATCTGGCCAAGGAATTTCCCGCCCTGAGCAACGCCAACGTGGCGCTGCTGGATGCGGCCGAAGGCGGCGCGGCCACCGCCGGCACGCTGGCGGCGCACGTGCGTGGGCCGGCTGCCGCCATCACCATGCTCGGGCACGTACTGGTCGCCGAAGACATCGACGAAGCGCATCGCCGCGTTTCCGGCTTGTCGGCGCTGGCGCCGTATCAATCGGTGATCACGCGCAGCGGCGAATGGCTCGGTCCGGGCTGGGCCAGCGTGCGCCGCGCACAGGGTAACCAGTTGGGCGTGCTGGCGCGCGAACGCGAGATCCGCACGCTCACCGAACAGGTCGAGGCGCTGGAAGCGCGCATCGAGGAAGCCACCGCGCGCCTGGATGACCTGCGCACCAGCAAGTTCGAAGCCGAACGCGCGCGCGACGACGCGCAGCGCGAGCTGTACAACGCGCATCGCCGCCAGTCGGAACTGGCCGGCCAGCTGCAGAGCCATCGCGGCAAGGTGGAAACCGCGCGTGCGCGCGTCGAGAAAGTGGCCGGCGAGCTGTCGGTGCTGCTCGAGCAGATGGAAGAACTGCAGACGCAGACGCGCGAAGCACGCGCGCGCCTGGACGAATCGGTCAACAACATGGGCGACCTGGAAGACCAGCGCCGCGAGCTGGAAAACGAACGCCGCGCCTTGCTGGAGGCGCGCGAAGAAGCACGCATGAACGCGCGCGAGGCCGCTGACCAGGCGCATGCGCTGGCGCTGAGCCTGGAGTCGAAGCGTTCCTCGCTCGCTTCGCTGGAACAGGCGCTGGCGCGCATGGAAAACCAGATTCGCCAGATCGAGGCGCGCCGCAGCGAAATCGCCGAGCAGCTCGCCGCCGGTTCCGACCCGATCACCGAACTGGAAGCCGAACGCCAGACCTATCTCGACCAGCGCCTGCTGGTGGATCGCCAATTGGTGGAAGCGCGCCGCGCGCTGGAAGATTGCGACATCGAGATGCGCAAGCTCGAACAGCAGCGCCACAACCTGGAACAGGAACTGTCCGGCCTGCGCGAAAGCCTGTCGGAAAAGAAACTGGCCGCGCAGGCGTTGCAGATGCGTGCCGAGCAGTTGGCCGAAGCGATCGCCGCCTCTGGCCTCGATCTGGAAACCTTGCTCGGCGAACTGGCCGAAGATGTCGACGCCGCGCAATGGCGCCAGCAACTGGCCGACCTCGGGCAGAAGATCGCGCGCCTGGAGCCGGTCAACCTCGCCGCGATCCAGGAACACGCCGAGCAGAGCGAACGCAAGACCTATCTGGACAACCAGCTCACCGATCTCACCAGCGCGATGGAAACGCTGGAAAACGCGATCAAGAAGATCGACCGCGAGACGCGCCAGCGCTTCAAGGAAACCTTCGATCGCGTCAACGCCGGCGTGCAGGAACTGTTCCCGCGCCTGTTCGGCGGCGGCCACGCGTATCTGGAATTGACCGGCGACGATCTGCTCAGCACCGGCGTGTCGATCATGGCGCGTCCGCCGGGCAAGCGCGTATCCAACATCACGCTGCTGTCCGGCGGCGAGAAGGCGTTGACCGCAGTGTCGCTGGTATTCGCGATCTTCGCGCTCAATCCCGCGCCGTTCTGCCTGCTGGACGAGGTGGACGCGCCACTGGACGAAGCGAACGTCGGCCGCTTCTCCAACATGGTGCGCGAGATGAGCGAGAAGGTGCAGTTCATTTTCGTCTCGCACAACAAGGCCACCATGGAAGCGGCCAGCCAGCTGTGCGGCGTTACCATGCGCGAGCCGGGCGTGTCGCGCCTGGTGCAGGTCGATCTGGCCGAGGCCACCAAGCTGGCAGGCGCCGCCTGAGGTAGAGGATTTACGTCATGTCATACGAATTGGCTGTTGCATGGAACCCCTGGGTCGGCATTCCGTTGGCCATCGTCGGCGTGATCGTGCTGCTGCTGGTGTGGTTGTTCGGTGAGCCCAGGAAAGAGCAGGGCAAGCGGCGCGTGGCGCCGGAACCGAACCTGGAACGGCGCGAGCCCACGCTGGGTGATTCGATCGAAGAGAACGACGCGTTCGGCGACGACGTGCGCATGGACCCGCTGTTGCGTGAGCCGGAACCGCAGCAGGGCGAGCTCGACGTCAACCTGCGCACGGAGCTGGAAAAACTCGGCGCCGCGCTGGCCGACCAACGGCACGAAACCGTGACGATGCCCAAGCCCACCGGGCAGTCCGCCTCGATCGTGGAAATGCTGCGCTCGCCTTCGCAGCCGGACATCGTTCGTGCCGCACCGGTGGAGCCTGCACCGGTCGCGCCACCGGCGCCGGTCGTGGCAACTGCTCCGACCCCCGCCGCCGCACCGGCGCCGCGTATCCCGCCGCGTTCGGATCTGGGCAAACGTCCCACGCAGGTACCGGTGGAACGCATCGTGAGCCTGTTCGTGATGGCGCGCGAAGGTCAGGTATTCAATGGTGCGGACCTGATCGTCGCGGCCGAGAAAGCCGGCCTGGAATACGGCGACATGGGCATCTATCACCGCCTGGTGGATGGCAAGCGCGAAGCCGGCCCGATCTTCAGCGTGGCCAACATGGTCAAGCCCGGCAGCTTCGACCTGACCCGGCTGGATGCGCTGCGCACGCCGGGTTTGAGTTTCTTCATGACGCTGCCCGGCCCGGTGACCGCGCTGGATGCGTGGGATGCGATGCTGCCTACCGCGCAGCGCCTGGCCGAACTGCTCGATGGCCAGGTGCTGGATGAAGAACGCAATGCGCTGGGTCGCCAGCGCATCGCCCATATCCGCGACGAATTGCGCGGTTGGGATCGTGATCACGACGGCGGCGAGATCCGTTTCGGTCGTTGACCGTCGTAACGCACGTACCGTACATGCCGGGTTGGGGTTCGCACCCCAACCTACGTAGATCAGGCAGCCTTGGTTGCCAGCGAGCCGATGCGGTCGCGCGCCGAAGCAATCGCCTTCACCTTGTGCTCGGCGCTCATGCTTACGCCTTCGGCACGGACGAACTCGATGTCGGTGATGCCGATGAAGCCGAGCACCGCGCGCAGGTAGTTCTCCTGGAAATCCAGCCCAGCGGCCGGGCCGCTGCTGTATACGCCGCCGCGGCTGGAGGCCACGATGACGCGCTTGCCGGTCGCCAGGCCTTGCGGGCCGTTCTCGGTGTAGCGGAAGGTCTGGCCGGCGATCACCACGCGATCGATCCAGGCCTTGAGCTGGCTGGGAATGGAGAAGTTGTACATCGGCGCGCCGATCACGATGACATCGGCCGCCTTGAACTCATTCAGCACGTCCTGGCCCAGCTGGGCGGCAGGGCTTTCGGCGTCCTGCACGGGGCTCCAGTGGGGCAGGGGCTGTGCGGTGAGGTCGCGGTAGCTGATCTCCAGCGATGGGATCTCGCGGGCGAGCTGGTCGACGATCGCGGCGCTCAGTTCGCGCGACACGGAATGCTGGCCCAGCGAGCTTGCGTCAAGATGCAAGAGTTTCATGGTCATATCTCGGTTCCAGGTCGGACAGGCCGACGTTGGAATTAAAGATAGATTCCGAACAAACGGACGATAAGATAGGGCTTTCGGAACTTATCGTTCCCAAAAGGAAACAACGATGAACGCCTTGCCTGGGGCCATGCAGGACCTGAACGATCTGTATTTTTTTGCCGCCGTCGTGGAGCACGGCGGCTTTTCGGCCGCCGGGCGCTCCCTGGGGGTGCCCAAGTCGCGGCTGAGCAAGCGCATCGCCCAGTTGGAGGACCGGCTCGGCGTGCGGCTGCTGCAGCGGACCACGCGGCGTTTCGTGGTTACCGAAGTCGGCGAGCGCTTTTATGGCCATTGCCGCGCGGTGCTGGAGGAAGCGCGCGCCGCGCAGGAAGCCGTGGACGAACTGCGCGCCGAGCCGCGCGGCATCGTGCGGCTGAGCTGCCCCATTTCGATCGCGCAGACGGTGCTGGCCTACATCCTGCCGGACTTCATGATGAAGTACCCGAAGCTGCAGGTGCGGGTGCTGTCGAACAACCGGCGCGTGGACTTGATCGGCGAGGGCTACGACCTGGCCATCCGCGTGCGGACCAAGCTCGACACCGATTCGAACATGATCATTCGCAGCATCGGGCAGGAACGCGTGCTGCCGGTGGCCAGCCCGAATTTGCTGAAAGTGCATGGCCACCCGAAACGTCCCGAAGACCTTGCGCGCATGCCGGCGTTGTCGATGCAGGAGCATGAAGGCACGCAAGTGTGGGAGCTGAGCGATGCAAACGGCGAGCGCGTCAGCGTGGAAGTGCAGGCACGTCTTATTACCGGCGATTTCGCCGTGCTGCTGGAAGCCGCGCGTGCCAGCATCGGTGTCGCCTTGTTGCCCGAATCGGTATGCGCACCGGCGATCACGCGTGGCGATCTGGAAATTCTGTTGCCGGAGTGGAGCGCGCCGCAGGGCATCCTGCATTTCATCTATCCGAGCCGGCGCGGCATGATGCCGGGCGTGCGCGCATTGGTGGATTTTCTTGCCGAGCGTCTGCCGGAAGCCGCACGCATCAGTCACGAAAACTGCAAGGGCCGTCAGCTCAGAGATATCGACCCGCAGAAACAGCCTTCCGCCTGACCCGTGCTAGTCTTCGTGTTTAGCCATCCATACTGCTGCCCATGACTGTCGAGACCAAGCTTCCGAAAGTAGGCACCACCATCTTCAGCGTGATGAGCCACCTGGCCGTGCAGCACAAGGCGGTGAATCTCGGCCAGGGTTTTCCCGATTTCGAGCCGCCGCAGCCGCTGCAGGATGCGCTGAGCCGCGCCATGGCCCAGGGGCTCAACCAATATGCACCTGGCATCGGCACGCAGGCGTTGCGCGAACAGATCGCGCTGAAGACCGCGCGGCTCTATGGGCACAAGGTCAGTCCCGATAGCGAGGTCACCGTCACCTCCGGCGCCACCGAAGCGCTGTTCGCCGCCATTGCCGCCGTGGTGCGCGCGGGCGAGGAAGTGATCGTGTTCGACCCAGCCTACGATTCCTACGAGCCGGCGATCGAACTGCAGGGCGCACGCGCGGTGCATATTCCGCTTACCGTGCCGAGCTTTTCGATCGACTGGCAGCGCGTGCGCGATGCGATCACGCCGCGCACGCGCATGATCCTGATCAACAGCCCGCACAATCCTTCCGGCGCGGTGCTGTCGGCGCAGGATCTGGACGAATTGGCCGCGATCGTGCGCGATACGCCGATCGTGGTGCTGTCGGACGAAGTCTACGAGCACATCGTGTACGACGGCGCCGCGCACGAGAGCGTGCTGCGCCACCCGGAACTGGCGGCGCGCAGCATCGTGGTGTCCAGCTTCGGCAAGACCTATCACTGCACCGGCTGGAAGGTCGGCTACGCGGTGGCGCCGGCGAAGCTCTCGGCGGAATTTCGCAAGGTGCACCAGTACCTCACGTTCTGCACCTTTCATCCCGCGCAGGTGGCGTTTGCCGAATTCCTGGCCAGCACGCCGCAGCATTACCTGGAACTGCCGGCGTTCTACCAGGCCAAGCGCGATCGCTTCCGCCAGTTGCTGGCGCCTTCGCGGCTGAAGCTGCTGGACGTGCCCGGCGGCTATTTCCAGCTGGTCGATTACTCGGCCATCCGCAACCAGGACGATGTCGCGTTTTGCGAATGGCTGGTGAAAGAGGGCGGCGTGGCCGCCATTCCGCTCACGCCGTTCTACGAGAAGGCGCCGGGCACGCATCTGGTGCGCCTGTGCTTCGCCAAAAGCGATGCGACCATGGACGCCGCCGCGGAGCGCCTATGCAAACTCTGAACGTCACCCTCGTGCAGGGCGCCACGCGCTGGCACGATGCGCCGGCCAATCGCGAGTATTACGGCGCGCTGGTGCGCAGCGTGGCAGGACGCAGCGACCTGATCGTGCTGCCGGAAACCTTGCTTTCCGGCTTCAGCAACGACACCCGCGTCAGCGCCGAGGACATGGATGGCGAAGGCATGGCCTGGATGCGTGCGCTGGCGGGCGAGGTGAATGCCGTCGTTACCGGCAGCCTGGCCATCCGCGAGGGCGACAAGGTCTACAACCGGCTGATCTGGGCGCGTCCGGACGGCAGCTACGCGCAGTACGACAAGCGCCATCTGTTTCGCATGGCCGGCGAGCACACGCGCTATGGCGGCGGTACGCAGCGGCTCATCGTGGAACTGAAAGGCTGGCGCATCCTGCCGCAGGTTTGCTACGACCTGCGTTTTCCGGTGTGGCTGCGCAATCGCCGGCTCGCGTCCGCCACCGGTGGCATGGAGTACGACCTGGCGTTGTTCGTGGCCAACTGGCCGGCGCCGCGCAGGCAGCCGTGGCGCACGCTGTTGCGGGCGCGTGCCATCGAAAACCTCGCCTATGTGGTCGGCGTGAACCGCGTGGGTGTGGACGGCAACGAGCTTCCCTATGCCGGCGACAGCGCGGTGATCGATCCGGTGGGCGAGCCCTTGGTCGAACTCGGCGCGCAGGAGCAGGTGGTGACGGTCGCGATCGATCCGGCGCCGTTGCTGCAGCATCGCGAGCGTTTTCCCGCCTGGATGGACGCCGACGCGTTCACGCTCGACATCGAATGAGCGCCAACGAGCGTCCGCAGGGTAAACGCCGTTTCAAAAAAACTTCACACAGAGTATTGACGGCCGCGCCCTCAACCTGAATAATTCCGCTTCTTGCTTCGGCGCCTTTGCAGTTCGAAGGCGGCCACGGCGAAGAAAGGTTTAACCACGCGCCCGTAGCTCAGTTGGATAGAGTACCAGGCTACGAACTTGGTGGTCGGGAGTTCGAATCTCTCCGGGCGCGCCATATTTGCAAGGCATGATGTTGGTTCAAGTCGTGTCTTTTGCAGGCAGAACACCGTCTGCAAAAACCGGACAAAGAGGTCCGGCGTGTTCGATACGGATTGACGGGCCAGAGTGTCACCCGTAGCATTTCAAAGCTCAGGTCGCGAAAACCGATCGGGTTTCGAAAAACGGGGTATAGCTCAGCCTGGTAGAGCGCCAGCTTTGGGAGCTGGATGTCGTGGGTTCGAATCCCTCTGCCCCGACCAGCAGGTGTTCTGCTTTTAGTCAAAGCGCCTGTAGCTCAACCGGATAGAGCATCGGCCTTCTAAGCCGACGGTTGCAGGTTCGATTCCTGTCGGGCGCGCCAGCTTCGTGATTACGGTGGGCGTAGCTCAGTTGGTTAGAGTACCGGATTGTGATTCCGGTTGTCGTGGGTTCGAGTCCCATCGTCCACCCCAATTCAAGCAGTTCTGGGCCGTTAGCTCAGCTGGTAGAGCAGTTGACTCTTAATCAATTGGTCGTAGGTTCGAATCCTACACGGCCCACCAGCTCAACGAGGCACTCAGGTTTCCTGGGTGCCTTTTTCTTTGCGCGCGTCGAAGCGTCGTTCGTATCGTGGTGCTGCTGCTGGTCACTTGCCTTTTTGTTTAATCGCTCAACTCGCATAGCGAATTTGAGCGTTGCACTGCGATGGCGAGGGACAAGCCGGTCGACGGATGCTAAATAGCCTGCTTCGGCCCGCGCGCACCTGGCGATGCGGGAACTGTCAGTGCCAACGCCAAGGGGGATGCCATGCGCGCGTCCAACATCGCATTGCTGGGTCTTGTCTGTTCTTTCGCCACGTTTGCCGGCCTCGTGCATGCGACGCCGATCGCCACGCTCGACCGGCACGGCGCATGGGTGAGCGTGGAGGCCTATGGCCCGAACGTCATCCACGTCACGATCGCCGCCGACAAAACGGAGGCGTTGAAAGGGCCGGGCTTCGGCATTCTCGCCGACCACGTCGACAATTCAGCCTTCCATGAAAGCACGGATCGCAATGGCGATACCTTTGTCTCGACGGCGTTGACCCTGCACGTGGATCCGGCGCCGCCGCCGCATACGCCGGGAACGACGGAACGGTACTTTGCGCCGAATCTGGCGCCGGTCAGCCTGCAGGTCAAAAACGCCAGGGGCGCGACCATCCTCAATATGACCGGTTGGGAGATGGCGCCGCATGAGGTGGCGGGCGAATCCACCTATCAGGTTGGCGCCACGTTCACGGCACCTGCCGACGAACACTATTACGGCATGGGCCAGAACCAGGACAGCCTTGGCGCGCTCGACCTGCGCGGTCGCGTCATCGACTGCAAGCATTGGTACGACGCCCCGTCCGGTGAAACCGTCTGCGTACCCTTCATGGTTTCGTCCAAGGGCTACGGCATCATCTGGGACAATCCGTCCGACACGCATTTCGTGGCCGGCATTCGTGGCCGCACTGCGTTCCAGTCGAACGTCGGCGAGCGCGTCAGTTTCTTCGTCATCACCGGCGACAACCCGCAGCAGATCTATTCGGCCTATGCGCGTGTCACCGGCAAGACGCCGATTCCGCCCAAGGCCGCCTTTGGTTTGATCCAGTCCAAGGCGCGCTACGCCAGCCAGGCGGAGGTGTTGAACGTCGCGCATACGTATCGTCAGAAGGGCTATCCGCTCGATGTCATGGTGGTGGACTGGTTCTACTGGACGCGCATGGGTCAGCTGGACATCAATCCGGCGGAGTTTCCCGATCCTGATGGCATGAACAAACAGCTTCATGAGATGGGCATGAAGTCGATCGTTTCGATTTGGCCGCGCTTTGAAAAATCCAGCCGCTATTTCAGCGAACTCGACGCCAAGGGTTATTTCCTGAAGGACAAGCATGGCAAGACGGTCGACGGATTGCCGTTCCGCTCCGATCGCGCCGGCGCGCTGATCGATTCGACCAATCCTGCTGCGCGCCAGTGGTATTGGGAGCACTCGCGCGACAACATTCTGTCGCACGGCTTCGATTATCCGTGGCTGGACGAAACCGAGCCGGATCTGGTGCCGGACGGATTCTTCTACTCGATCGGCTCGGGCGACCGCTATCACAACGTGTTCCCGTTGCTGCACGTCGAAGGCTTTGCGCAAGGCATGCGCGCATGGAAGCCGAACACGCGCGTGCTGATTCTGTCCCGTGCCGCGTATCTGGGGTCACAGCGCACCGGTGCATTGTTCTGGTCCTCGGATATCGATCCGAGCTGGGAAGCGCTGCAGCGGCAGATTCCCACCGGCCTCAACATGGTCGCTTCGGGCATCGCCTATTGGGGCAACGACATCGGCGGTTGGCAATATCTGCCGCAGACCACCAGTGCGACCAAGCCGCCGTTGCTCGATCCGTCGGATGCGCGTGACGTTGTCGGCCAGAACAACGACTACCCGGAACTGCTGACGCGCTGGTTCGAATACGGCACTTTCCTGCCGACCCTGCGCCTGCATGGCGATCGCAAGCACACGGAAATCTGGGCCTTCGGCCACCAGGCCGAAGCGATCATGGCCAAGTACGACAAGCTGCGCTACCAGCTGATCCCCTATATCTACAGCCAGGCCAAGATCACGCATGACACGGGCGCGCCTTTCATGCGGCCGTTGTGGATGGATTTCCCGAACGACCCGAACGTTGCCAATCTCGGCACGCAATACATGTTCGGCCCGGCCTTCCTGGTCGCACCGGTCACCACCCAAGGACAGACGGAAAAAGACGTCTATCTGCCCGCAGGCAGTGACTGGTACAACTTCTGGACCAACGAAAAACTGGCGGGCGGACGCTGGGTGAAAGTGTCCGCGCCGATCGACCAGATTCCGGTGTTCGTGCGTGCAGGTTCGATCGTGCCACTGGGTTCGGACATCGCATCGACCGCATCGAAGCAGTCGATTGCCGAGATCCGCGTCTATCCCGGCAAGGACAGCGACTTTGCGCTCTACGACGACGACGGCACGTCGTACGACTATGAAGCCGGCAAGAGCACGCTCACCAAGCTGCATTGGGATGATGTGGCCGGCGCGCTGCATGTCACCGGCGGCGACAAGGCGCTTGCCGGCAAGGCGGTGGGCCTCACCAAAGTGATCGGCAAGTAATTCGCGCAAGGCCGGGCAGTGTGGGCCCGGCCTTACGGCAGCCTGGTTTCAAGCAGCAGCGGCGAGGGCAGGGTGCACGCCGGATGCATGCGGTTGAGGCTGTAGATGGCGCCGGCCAATCCGGTCATCAATCCGGGCGTGAACGCATCGCGCGCCATGCCGCCGACGATGCCGCCATGCTCCTCGATCGCCGAAACGACGCGCGCGACCGGATGGATCGCGTCCAGCGGGCAGCCTTCGGGATCCCATCGCGCGGCGCGCACCAGCCATTCCCACAGCGAAAAATCGCCGTGGCAGAGGGTGTGGCTGGAACCCCACTTGTCCCTTCCGGCGGCGACGGCGCGGCGCAGCGTGTGCAGGTATTTCGGATCGCCGCTGCGCGCGTAGAGATCGCCGGCGGCCATGCCAATGCCCACGCTGCCATAGCACCAGTTGTGAAAACTCTCGCGGCGTACGCCTTGCTGGGTGATAAACCAGTTGCCGACGGTTTCGTCGTACTGCTCGCACTGAAGCTGGAAACCGTGCTCGGCGATCTCGCCCCACCGCTCGCGCTCGGTGCTGCTGCCGGCACCCGCCAATAGCAGCCGCGACAACGACCAGGCGATCCCCATGGACCCGTGCGCGAATCCGCCGATCGGATCGGGAGTGCGCATGGTGGGCCAGTGGGCGGCGCGGCCTTCGATCGTGGCCGTCGCCGCCAGATGGTTCGCCGCGCGCGCGGCCAGGTCGAGCCAGCGCTGGTCGCCAGTGGCGTGCGCCAGGCCAAGTAAAGGTGGAATCGCGCCCGAGGCACCGCCGAGGATGTCGAATGCCTTGTCGCTCTGGAAGCCCAGACGCTCCAGGGCTTCGGCAAAATGGATGGCACGCTTGAGGCATTCGGCGTTCTGCTGCAACTCGTACAAGGTCAGCCACGTCCAGATCTGCGCGCCATAGCCGGTGAATCCGCCGGACAATTCCTGCTGTTCGTCCGCTTCCATGGCGCGCAGCACGCGCAAGGCGCCGTTCAACGCTTCTTCGGTACCCGTTACGGCGTCAGCACGGCCGTGCCCGGTTTCATGCAGATGGCCGGCCAACGCCACGACCACGCCGCCCAGGCCGAAATACAGATCCGTCGCCAGCGGCTGCACCTGCCAGCCGGCACGATTCACCTCGGGCGTGATCCAGGTGATCGAGCCATCTTTGCCATGCACCACAAGGCGCAGCAGACGTTCCACCGCCTCGGCCGCCAGCTTGCGCCGACGTTGATCGAGCCGATCCGCATGGGGATGCCGGGCGGCATAACGGCGTGCCGCGCGATCGTCCTGCGGTTCCTCGTCGGAGAGATTCAGATGCGTGGCGACGAGCGCGCTGCGCACCGTCAGCTCTTCCAGTTCCAGGCGCATCGCGCGCCAATCGGCCACGGCCTCGTCGATGCGCGTGCGCGTCAACGGCGCGGCGAAAATGGGCACGTCGCCGTCGCGCAGATCGTCGATCTCGGCAGCGATTTCCGCCGGTGTCGATGGCGCCTGCGGCATCACCGCTGCATTGCGCGCCAGCAGGTCGCGCGCGCGTTCGATCGCCTTGGCTTCGTCGTGCAGCGATGCGGGGTGCCATAGCATGCGGCCGATTTCCACATACGCCTGCGTGGCGCGGCGGATGTCGCGCGCCTGGCAGCCTTCGAAATCGGCAAGCAGCGGAACGAGGTCACCGCGCGCATCGCGTTCCCTGAAACGCGCCGTGACGTCAAGAAAGCCTTCGCTGATGTGGTTCCAATATTTGGATACGTCCGGATCGGGACTGGGGTGGTTCTGGGCGCGCTGCACGTCCACGCTGACGACTTCCAGCCGTGCTTCGGTCGTGCCTTCCTGCGCGATGACAGGTACGTGCACCTGCGGCTGTTGCCCGGGCAATGCGCCGGCGGCGGACATGTCGACGCCGAAAAAACCCAGGGCCGGCGCGCGATAGGGCACGATGCCGGTGCGCAGCACCGAGTTGCGGATCAGTTCGGACGCCACATCAAACGCATCGCCGTAAGGCGACGGCGCGGTCTCGGGCATCATGCAGAACAGGCTTTCGACATCGATGACGACGGGCACCGGCCCGCAGGCGATCAGGTTCTCCTGATGGATGTCGGTGCCGCCAAGCAGGCGCAGCACCGCCAGCCAGTGCCCCAGGTTGCGATAGAAGATGCGCAGCTCTTCTTCGCCGCTGCAGTAGCGCTGCGCCACGAACGCGGCCCAGCCGTAATCGCCGCGATCGAGCACCGCCGGCACGCGGATGCGCTGAGCATCGTCGCCGAAGATGCGCGCCAGGAAGGTTTCCAGCACACGGTCGATGCGTAGCGAACGGGGCTTGTAGATGACTTCGCCATGTTCGAGCGTCAGCCGCGCCACGGACTGGCCGCCACCGTGCAGATCGCCTTGACCCAGATGCAACGCGGTGAGATGCCCTGCGGGCTGTCCTGGCAACTGCGAAAGCTGCGCGCGGTCGGCCACGAACCGCGCCACCAACGCTTCGATCGCGCTGCGCTGCGCATGAAGTGCGCGCGACAGGCGTGCATGCAAGCAGGGATAGCGCCGATTCAGATGATCGAGAAATGCAGGCTGCAAAGAGCGCTGCACGAATTGCGCAAAACAACCCGCGTCGTCGGCCGCCGTCAGCTCACCCGCGCGCTTGGCGATGTGCAGTTCCATCAGCAGCACGCGATTGAGCTTGAGGCTTGCGTTGCCGTTGAGGGCTTCCTCGGCGGCAGCGCGAATCACCTCCGCTTCGTCGGCGGCCAAGGCCGGCGCCAGTTCGGCCAGCCGCGCGGCAAACATCGCGCGGGCCGGTGCGGTAAAGCCCAGGATGATGGGCGCAAAAGAATCCGGGGCGTTCGTTTCGGTAACCGTCGACACAGGCAGGTTCCTTGCTGTGACTTGAGAAAAAGCGGCAACCACTGGGCAAGAATGAAATGCCAACGCGCAGACGCATGGCACGAGCGCTGCGCGTTGGCAGGTCAGATCAACAGCAGAAACATATGCTTGCGCAGATCTTGCCGCTGTACGAGCACGTGGTGGCGCCCGAGATGAGCACCTTGCCGGTGCCCGGATCGGTCAGCGCCGCTTCGGTCGCGGCGGTACCTTCGATGTAGAGCGGACCTGCGGGATTGCCCAGGCCTTCCTCGCCACTCAGCCAACCGGAAACGACTTCATCAATCTGTTGCATAACTGTCTCCTTTTGCGAAGCAAGAGTTAGAACAGCGAAGGCGTGGATGTCGGTAGCCACATGTTGACGCGGCCCCGAATCCGAGCCGTTCAGTACGTTGACACACATGGACACACGGTCCGCCGGCGGATGGAGCCACTGTCAGAAGCGGTTGCCGGCAAACCGGGGGCTACGTTGCGCCGTGGCCGAGCGCGGTGTCAATCGCCGGTATGTGATGGGCGTTGGGGTATGCGCGGCCGGTGGCGACGAGGTTGTTTTTGCATCGCAGCAACCGGCGCAAATGCAGTCCCCATGCGCTTGTGCTGGGCCGTCGCCAAACCGTAAAATGCCTCTCTTTGGCGCAAGGTAGCCATCGCCCCAGGTCGCGGCAGGGCAGGCATTCGACGGTCTTGGTGACCCAAGAAAGTCGTTGAGAATCCGCAGCTTAATCCGGCGAACGATGCGAAAGTGGCGGAATTGGTAGACGCACTGGATTTAGGTTCCAGCGGGTAACCCCGTAAGGGTTCGAGTCCCTTCTTTCGCACCATCGGACCTTGCGCTTTATTTGCAGGCGGCCGTGCCGCCGCGGCGCCGTTACGGGCCATTACAGGACATTCCAGGAGACGTCATGCAGTTTTCGGTTGAAAACGTCGGCAAGCTCGAGCGCAAGCTCACGGTCAAATTCCCGGCCGAGCGCTTCGAGTCGCAGGTCAGCGCGCGCATCGCCGAGATGAGCCGCACGGTGCGCCTGAAGGGTTTCCGCCCTGGCAAGGTGCCGGCCAACGTGATCCAGCAGCGCTTCGGCGCGCAGGTGCGTGGCGAAGTGCTCTCGGACCTAATCAGCAGCACGCTGCGCGAAGCCTTCGAGAAGGAAAACCTGCGTCCCGTCGCCAACCCGGCCATCGACACCACCGGCCAGCCGGAAAACGGCGAAATCGCCTACACGGCCACGTTCGAAGTGATGCCGGAATTTCCCGAGATCGACGTCGCCGCGCTGGAAATCGCCCGCCCGGTCGCTGAAGTGACCGACGCGGACGTCGAGAAGATGATCGAAACGCTGCGCCAGCAGCGCCGCAGCTTCCATGACGTCGAGCGCCCCTCCGCCGAGGGCGATTTCGTGATGTTCGAATATGACGCCCTCGCCGGCGACTACCGCTTCCCGGCCGAAGGCCAGGAACGCGCCGGCAGCGTGCTCGGTTCGGGCACCCTGTTCAAGGCGCTGGACGGCGCGCTCACCGGGCGCAAGGCGGGCGAATCGTTCGAGAGCGAGATCGAATTCCCGGCCGACTTCCGCAACGAGCAGCTCGCCGGCAAGACCGCCAAGGTGAACTTCAGCATCGTGAAGGTGCAGGAGCCGCGCCTGCCGGAAGTGGACGCCGAGTTCATCACCCTGTTCGGCATCGACGACGGCGATATGGATCACTTCCGCAAGGAAGTGCGCGCCAACCTGGAGCGCGAACTCAAGGCCGCCTTGATGGGCCGCCTGAAGTCCCAGGTGGCCGAGAAGCTGGCCCAGAAGCACAGCGACCTGGAAGTGCCGAACATGATGGTGCAGGGCGAAGCACGCAACCTGGCGGCTGCCAGTGTGCCGCGCGGCCAGCAGCCCCCGCCGCAACTGGTCGACGCCGCCATGCCGGCTGCGCGCCTGCGCGTCATCGCCGGCCTCTTGATGGGCGAGCTCGCCCGCAAGAACGAGCTCAAGCTGGACCGCACCCGCCTGGCCGAGCAGCTCGCGGCGATCGCCTCGACCTACGAGGAGCCGGAAAAGGTCATTGAACTCTACAACGGCGATCCCCAATTGATGTCCGGACTGCAGAACCGCGTCATGGAAGATCAGGTAGCCGAGTGGGTGGCCGAACACGCCAACACCACTGTGCAGAATCTGAGCTTCGACGAAGTCATGCGTCCGGTCGGCGCCTGAGACGATTCGATCAGGCCCGCCGCACCCGTCAGCGCGCGAGGTTCGATTCACCTTCGAACGTGAGCTCCGCGGATCGAGCATGCAAAAACATGCTGGATTCGCGGCGGGTTCCGTCGGCTTTGCTAGCGGAGGGATTTCCCGACCTGCTAGTCTGGCTCGAACATACGAATCGTCATTAGTCCCACATCCGGAGAGCCGCACGCATGGCCATGGACCCGATCCAGAACCTCAACCTGGTGCCGATCGTCGTCGAGCAGACCGCTCGCGGCGAACGTTCGTATGACATCTACTCGCGCCTGCTGAAGGAACGCGTGATCTTCCTGGTCGGCGAAGTGAACGACCAGGTGGCCAACCTGCTGGTGGCGCAGATGCTGTTCCTTGAATCGGAAAATCCCGACAAGGACATCCATCTGTATATCAACAGCCCCGGCGGCGCCGTCACCGCGGGCCTGGCGATCTACGACACCATGCAGTTCATCAAGCCCGACGTCAGCACCATGTGCGTGGGCCAGGCCTGCAGCGCCGCGTCGCTGCTGCTGATGGCCGGCGCCAAGGGCAAGCGCTATTCGCTGCCCAATTCACGCGTGATGATCCACCAGCCTTCGGGCGGTGCGCGCGGCCAAGCCACCGACATCGAGATCCAGGCCCAGGAAATCCTGTACCTGCGTCGCCGCCTGAACGACATCTACGTCCATCACACCGGTCAGGCGCTCGATAGGATCGAACGTGATATGGAACGCGATCGTTTCATGAGCGCCGAACAAGCCAGGGATTACGGCCTGATCGACGCCGTTCTGGACCGCCGCGCCGTCGAAACCGTCAAGTCGGCCTGATTTCAGCCGATTCACCCCTGGGAAACGGGGTTTCGCGTCCGGGTGCGGACTCGGAACCCTGTGCTATTCTCGACCCGTACCGGGATTTTCTAGCAGGATCAAACGAATGACTGACGAGCGGCAGGGCCGTTCCAACGACAGCGGCAAGATTCTTTACTGCTCCTTCTGCGGCAAGAGCCAGCATGAGGTGCGCAAGCTGATCGCGGGTCCATCCGTGTTCATCTGCGACGAGTGCGTGGAGCTGTGCAACGACATCATCCGCGAGGAGCTGGAAGAGAAGGCCGCCTCCGGGCGTAGCCAGCTGCCCAAGCCCAAGGAGATCATGGAGACCCTCGACCAGTACGTGGTCGGGCAGACGCGCGCCAAGAAGGCGCTGGCCGTCGCGGTCTACAACCACTACAAGCGGATGGAATCGCGCCAGCGCAGCGATGATATCGAGCTGGGCAAATCCAACATCCTGCTTATCGGCCCGACCGGCTCGGGCAAGACGTTGCTGGCCGAAACGCTGGCGCGCCTGCTCAACGTGCCGTTCACCATCGCCGACGCCACCACGCTGACCGAAGCCGGTTACGTGGGCGAAGACGTGGAAAACATTATCCAAAAGCTGTTGCAGAAGTGCGACTACGACGTCGAGAAGGCGCAGTCGGGCATCGTCTACATCGACGAGATCGACAAGATCTCGCGCAAGAGCGAAAACCCGTCGATCACCCGCGACGTGTCCGGCGAAGGCGTGCAGCAGGCGCTGCTCAAGCTGATCGAAGGCACGCTGGCGTCGGTGCCGCCGCAGGGTGGCCGCAAGCATCCGCAGCAGGAATTCCTGCAGGTGGACACCAAGAACATCCTGTTCATCTGCGGCGGTGCGTTTGCCGGCCTGGAAAAGGTCATCCAGCAGCGCTCCGAAACGATCGGCATCGGCTTTGCCGCCGAAGTGCGTTCGAAAGAACGTACGGAAAACCTCGGCAAGGTGCTGGCCGAAGTGGAGCCGTCTGACCTGGTGCGCTTCGGCCTGATTCCGGAATTCGTCGGCCGCCTGCCGGTGGTCGCCACCCTGGATGAGCTGGACGAACCGGCGCTGGTGAAAATCCTCACCGAGCCGCGCAACGCCGTCACCAAGCAGTTCCGCAAACTGTTCGAGATGGAAGGCGTGGAACTGGAGTTCCGTCCGGAAGCCTTGCAGGCCATCGCCCGCAAGGCGCTCAAGCGCAAGACAGGCGCGCGTGGCTTGCGCACCATCCTCGAGCAGGTGCTGCTCGACACCATGTACGAGCTGCCGTCGCTGGAGCACGTCAGCAAGGTGGTGGTGGACGATGCGGTGATCGAAGGGCAGGCCGAGCCGTATCTCATCTATCGCGGCAACCTGCAGCAACAGGCGCGCATCGGCAGCGAAAGCGGCGACGCAGCCGCCTGATCCGCGCTCAAAAGCAAGCCTTCCACGGCCTCGGCGGTCTCCGCCGGGGCCGTGTGTTTTCTGTTACAGCGTCAGCACTTGTATGCGCTGAGTGATGCCTCCACTTGACGAGTCAATGGCCTCGGCGCAGTGTCGGGGTCGTCGACCGAGTGGCGCAGGACGCGCCGCGCAAATCCGGACGTGCAACACCGGAACGGTCGATGCTCAAGAGCGGTCAGGACAACTGTTCGAAGACTTCCCAACTTACATTCGCGAGAGAAACCCTCCGATGGCAAAAAGTGCCGCAATCTCCACTGCTACTGGCGCCGCCCTGGACGTACTGCCGGTGCTTCCGCTGCGCGACGTGGTCGTGTACCCGCAGATGGTGATTCCATTGTTTGTGGGGCGCGACAAATCCATGCGCGCGCTCGAGCGTGCCATGGAGGGCGAACGGCAAATTCTGCTGGTCGCACAGAAGAGCCCGGATATCGACGATCCGGCCATCAAGGATCTGCACGAGATCGGCACGCTCGCCGGCGTGCTGCAATTGCTCAAGCTTCCCGATGGCACGGTGAAAGTGCTGGTCGAAGGCCAGGCACGCGTGGCGATCGAGCAATACCAGGACGAGAGCGGCATGCTCACCGCCCGCTCGCGCGTCATCGAGCCGGTATACGGTTTGAAAGAGCGCGAACTGGACGTGGTGTCACGCACGCTCGTGTCGCTGTTCGAACAGCTGGTCAAGCAGAGCCGCAAGCTGCCGCCGGAAGTATTGGCGACGCTGTCGGGTATTGATGATCCTTCGCGCCTGGCCGATTCCATCGCCGCGCATCTGTCGGTGCGCATGGCGGACAAGCAGAAAGTGCTGGAAACGGCCGACGTCGGCCAGCGCCTGGAGTTGCTGATCGGCCTGGTCGACAGCGAAATCGATCTGCAGCAGGTGGAAAAGCGCATCCGCGGGCGCGTGAAGTCGCAGATGGAAAAGAGCCAGCGCGAGTACTACCTCAACGAGCAGATGAAGGCGATCCAGAAGGAACTGGGCGAGGGCGAGGAAGGCCCGAACGAAATCGAAGAGCTGCAAAAGAAAATCGAAGACGCCGGCATGCCCAAGCCGGTGCTGGCGAAGGCCCGCCAGGAATTCGGCAAGCTCAAGCAGATGTCGCCGATGTCGGCCGAAGCCACCGTGGTGCGCAACTACCTCGACTGGCTGATCGGCGTGCCGTGGAAGAAGCGCAGCAAGGTGCGCAAGGATCTCGCGCTGGCGCAGCAGGTGCTCGATGCCGATCACTTCGGCCTGGAAAAGGTGAAGGAGCGCATCCTCGAATACCTCGCCGTGCAGCAGCGCGTCAGCACCATGAAGGGCCCGATCCTGTGCCTGGTCGGTCCGCCTGGCGTGGGCAAGACCTCGCTCGGCCAGTCGATCGCCAAGGCGACCAACCGCAAGTTCGTCCGCATGAGCCTGGGTGGCGTGCGCGACGAAGCGGAAATCCGTGGTCATCGTCGCACCTACATTGGTTCGATGCCGGGCCGCATCGTGCAGAACATGAACAAGGTCGGCAGCAAGAATCCGCTGTTCGTGCTGGATGAGATCGACAAGATGTCGATGGATTTCCGCGGCGATCCGTCCTCGGCCTTGCTGGAAGTGCTCGATCCGGAACAGAACCACGCGTTCAACGATCACTATCTGGAAGTGGACCTGGATCTGTCCGAAGTGATGTGGGTCGCCACCGCCAACTCGCTGAACATTCCTGGCCCGCTTCTGGACCGCATGGAAGTGATCCGCATTCCGGGTTACACCGAGGATGAGAAACTCGCGATCGCGCTGAAATACCTGTTGCCGAAGCAGATCAAGGCCAACGGCCTGAAGCCGGACGAAGTCACCGTCGATGGCGAAGCGGTGCGCGACATCGTGCGCTACTACACGCGCGAGTCGGGCGTGCGCAATCTCGAACGCGAGATTTCCAAGATCTGCCGCAAGGTGGTCAAGCAGCTGACGCTGGGCGAACTGAAGGACGGCGCCGAACCGGCCAAGGCCGGCAAGAAGAAGGCGAAAGCGGTGCCCGGCAAGGTCGCTGTCAATTCCGACAACCTCGAGAAATACCTCGGCGTGCGCCGCTTCGATTTCGGCCGCAAGGAACAGCAGAACGAAGTGGGCCTGGTGACCGGCCTGGCGTGGACGCAGGTCGGCGGCGATCTGCTCAGCATCGAAGCCTCGATCGTGCCGGGCAAGGGACGCCAGGTGCATACCGGCCAGCTCGGCGACGTGATGAAGGAATCCATCCAGGCCGCATTGTCGGTGGTGCGTGCGCGTGCCGATCAGCTTGGCATCGACAAGGATTTCCACGAGAAATTCGACCTGCACATCCACGTGCCGGAAGGCGCCACGCCGAAGGACGGTCCGAGCGCGGGCATTGCGATGTGCACGGCGCTGGTATCGGCGCTCACCAAGGTACCGGTGCGCTCCGAAGTGGCGATGACCGGCGAAATCACGCTGCGCGGTCGCGTGCTGCCGATCGGCGGCTTGAAGGAAAAACTGCTCGCGGCGCATCGCGGCGGCATCACCACCGTGATCATTCCGGACGAAAACCGCAAGGATCTGGCCGACATTCCGGAAAACATCACCAGCTCGCTGGACATCCATCCGGTGCGCTGGATCGATGAAGTGCTCGACATCGCGCTGGAACGTCCGCTGCAACCGTTGGCGAAGGAATCGAGCGAAACCGCCGCCGCGGCCACTGCGACGACCGAAGCGGTGACGCCGCACGAGGATGGCGCGGAAACACCCGCGCGTCCGCACTGATCGATCGCATCGATGTTTGTGACAGGCGACACGCAGCCCGTGTCGCCTGTTTTTTTTTCAGGCGTGCTTAGCACGGCCGGACGCGCTTTGCATAGCGTCCGGCGATGCGCGAACGCGCACTGCTGAACATCCCGCAATGCGTTGGTATAGCTTGTATTGCGGACCCTAGGGGGCGCTGGTATAAAGGCTCACCGCCATCCTGGGCGTCAGCCATACACAGCGATGCGGGTCTGCGAGGCAGCGCCCTGCACGATGCCAACGATCCTTTCCCGCGTTGTCCCAATCCCATCCGTTCCGCGGGCCGAATACCTGTTCAAGGGAGTAACTCAATGAATAAAACCGATCTGATCAATGCCGTCGCCGAAAAAGCCGAACTGACCAAGGCCGACGCTGGCCGTGCGCTCGAAGCGTTCTTCGAGACCGTGCAGAAGGCCCTGCAAGGCGGCGACGACGTCTCGGTCGTCGGCTTCGGCACCTTCACCGTGCGCAGCCGCGCCGCGCGTACCGGCCGCAACCCCCGCACGAACGAAGAGATCAAGATCGCCGCGTCCAAGGTTCCGGCCTTCAAGGCTGGCAAGTCGCTCAAGGACGCCCTAAACTAAGCGGCCCGCTAGGGTCCGGGTGCTTAGCTCAGCGGTAGAGCGTCGCCCTTACAAGGCGAGGGTCGTAGGTTCGATCCCTAC
>Ga0209026_1000379_pt1 | contig 40717 bp, 22 predicted proteins | sample AraplaCL_Col_mCL_FD_184262 | JGI IMG/M metagenome (GOLD analysis project Ga0209026, IMG submission 184262) | Arabidopsis root microbial communities from the University of North Carolina, USA - plate scrape CL_Col_mCL (SPAdes) (version 2) | ecosystem: Host-associated > Plants > Roots >... | reverse complement strand
GGCGTCGGTGTCGGTGCCGGCGTGGGTGCAGGCGTCGGTGTCGGTGCCGGCGTGGGTGCAGGCGTCGGTGTCGGTGCCGGTGTGGGTGCAGGCGTCGGTGTCGGCGCCGGCGTGGGTGCCGGTGTTGGTGCCGGTGTTGGTGCCGGCGTGGGTGCCGGTGCCGGTGCCGGTGTCGGTGTCGGTGTCGGTGCCGGTGCCGGTGCCGGTGTCGGTGTCGGTGTCGGTGTCGGTGTCGGTGTCGGCGTCGGTGTCGGCGTTGGTGCAGGCGTCGGCGTCGGCGTAGCACACGCCGGCGCACTCGGCATCAGCGAGCAATCCAGTTGCGAGCGCAGATACCAGCTGTCCGTACTACTGCCATCGGTGCTGCCGCGAAAAAGCGAATACTCGTAAGGGCCAGACGCCACCGCGCTGGCCAGCGTAAAGGCGTTGGTTGCGGTCGTGCCGCCATTGATGGCGTCCACCACTTCGATGCCGTTGGCGGTGGTCAGCGCACCCGGGCCGCCCGCATTGGTAATGCGCAACGCCGTGCTGCCGGTCGCCGTGCCGCCGTTGATCACCAGCAAGTCCGACGCCGAACCGTCACCGCCAAGGTACGTATTGAGCGCCACCACACTGTTCGCGCCACCCACGTAACTGCCGACGATGAGCTTGTTGCCCGTGCCGGTACCGCCTACCTGCACCAGTCCGTTGTTGTTCAACGTACCGTTGACGGTGAAATTGCCCTTGCTGCTGCCCAGCGCCGACAACGCGTCGGCCACTGCGATGGTGCCGTTGTTGGTAACGTTGCCGGTGATGCTGCCATAGCCGCCCAGCGTCGCGCCCGAGGCCACGGTGGTGGTGCCGCCGCCGCTCAAGGCCGCTCCCGTGTTGCTGCTGTCGCCTATCGCCAGCGTGCCCGCGTTGACGTTGGTGTCGCCGGTGTAGGTATTGTTGCCGTCGAGAATGGTGGTGCCGCTGCCAAGCTGGTTGACGCTGCCCGCACCGGAGATGACGTGGCTGAACGTGTACGTGTCGGTGCGATCGAACGCCACCGTGCCGTCGCTGGCGATATCGCTGTTGATGCCGCCCGCCGCACCGCCATTGCCGAGCTGCAAGGTGGCGCCGCTGTACACGGTCACGACGCCGCTGCCGTTGAAACCGGCATTGTTGGAAGCCAGCACCAGCGTGCCGCCCTGCACGAAGATGCCCAACTGGGCAGAGGGATTGGCGCTGGTGTTCACCATGTCGCTGCCCAGCGTCCAGCTGCCGGCATCCGTCTTGGTGAGCGTGCTGAAGTTCAGCAGCGCGCCCTGCTGCGTGCCAGTACCATCACCGGCCAGCGTGATGGTGCTGGTACCGCTGCCGCCATCGATCGTGCCGCTCACGCTGGAACCGGTGTACAGCGTTACCTCGTTGTCGCTGCCACTCCCCAGGCTGATGTTGCCGATTACGCTGGCGCCGCTGCGATTGTAGAACGTCACGTTGCCGCTGCCCGCGTTGCCCATGGCGTTGCCATTGGCCACACCGGTCTGGATCGTGCCGTAGTTGTCCACGGTGTTGGTCGCAGCGGGGTCCGTCACCTGGTCCTGAAACCAGATCGCCGCCGCGCCCTGCGAACTAATGGTGCCGTGGTTGGTGATGATGTTGCTGTCGCCCACCACGTTGACCGCTTCAGAGGTGGTCGACGTGCCCGTCTGCGTAACCTGCGAATTGGGGTTGACGGTAAGGGTGCCGTTGCTGCCGAACTCGATGGTGCTGTAGCCCATGTTGTAACCACCGACGTTGCTGCTGTTGGTGGTGGGGCTGTTGGTAACCGTCGCGCCGCCTTGCGAGTCGCCCACGGTGATGTATGCGTTGTCGCCCAGGCTGATGGCGTTCTGCGTGGCGCCCACGTTGATGGTGGCGCCGTTGCCCACGTTGACGGTGGTGATGGTGGTTTCGCTGCTGCCGGCGCCGATCTGCGTGGTGTAGGGATTGGGCGCGGTGCTGTCGCAGTTGACGGTCGAGTTCGTCCCGCTCGGGCTGGTGCAGTTGGCGAGTGCTGTCTTGGTAACGACGAACGGGCTGGCAAGAATGGCGGACGAGGCGATGATGCGCGTTGCTACATGCTTCACGAGTAAGCCCTTCGTTAATGGATGTGGTTCCCCTCCCGCAGGTGCCGCAACAAACGCGCAGCTGTACGCGTCGGCGCGTGGCGTCGACATTGCACGTTCAAAGGGCTCCCTGCGGAAAAATCAGCCAGCCACGACCGTCATCGTCTAATGACGGCACGGCACGCTGTATTTTTTACACATAGGATAACCAAGCAAAACAAGATCTGATCGGGCCAAATGAAAAAATAAAATGATCAGATGACATGGTTTTGGCACGCTCAGGACAAGTCGATAACCGATTGCGCGTTTTCGATACTCATTTGCGCATGCATTCTTTGCCGCACGTCACGAATGTCATAACAGGCCAGTCACCGATCGGAATGGACAAGGCACTCCGAACTGTTTTCGAAGTAGATTGCTTCACGTTTTGAACACCATGCTGCGAGCTTGAGGATCTTGCCGTCGCAAGGAATCCAGACTTCGTCATGCCGGCCTTCGCCGAAGCGACGAGTGGTGGTGCATGGCCCACTGCAACATCCAAGATTTGCGATACGCCACCTGGAGGGGACAATGAAGAAACGTTTGTACCGGGCCATCACCCGGAGTTTGGCTTGCGGCGCGTTCGCCGCGCTTTCGCTCTCGCATGCAAGCACGCTGTCGGCGCAAACCGCGCAACCCTCCTACACCTGGAACAACGTGCGCGTGGTCGCCGGCGGTTACGTCGACGGTATCATTGCGCATCCCAGACAACAGGGCTTGTTCTACGCGCGCACCGACGTGGGCGGCGCGTATCGCTACGACTCCAGCAAGAGCAAGTGGATCGCACTGAACGACTGGACGCCGCCATCCGAGCAATCGTGGACGGGCATCGAAAGCGTCGCCATCGATCCCAACGACCCCAACATGCTGTTCCTGGTCGCGGGCCTGTACGTCAAAACCTGGGCTGCCAACGGCGCGGTGCTGGTGTCGTCCGACCAGGGCAACAGCTTTACCGCGCATCCGTTGAGCTTCCGCGTCGGCGGCAATGAAGATGGCCGCAACGCCGGCGAACGTCTTATGGTGGATCCGAACGATGGCTCCGTGCTGTTCTACGGCACCTCCAACGCGACTTACAGCACCGCCAACTCCAACGTTCCCGTGCAGGTCAGCGGCAAGGACGGCCTGTGGACCAGCAAGGACAAGGGCGCGACGTGGTCGCAAGTAAGCGGCTTTACCGCGCTCACCGCCGATGGCACCGGTCTTGGGGTGGCGTTCGTCGCGTTCGCGCCTGCGGGTGAAGCGGCAGGCACGCCGACCAGGACCATTTACGTTGGCGTGTCGACGGCCACTGCGTCCATCAACAAAACCACGCTCTACGTGAGTACCGATGCGGGCGTTACCTGGAACCCGGTACCTGGCGGCCCCAGCAACGAGTTGCCGCAGCGTGGACAGATCGGGCCGGACGGCAATCTCTACATCACCTACGGTAACAGCAATGTCACCGACAGCAACGGCAACGTCACCGGCTACACCTACGCGATCGGCCCTGGCGGCATGAACATGGGCGCGGTGTGGAAGTACGACACCGTGCATCACACCTGGGCGGACATCACGCCTGTCGATCCCTTCAAGTATGCCTCCGGCTATAGCGGCCTGTCGGTCGATCCCTCGCATCCCGGCACCGTGGTGGTGATGACGATGGACCACTGGTGGCCGATGGACACCATGTTTCGCACCACCGATGGCGGCGCCCATTGGATCGACGTGGGCGGCGCTACGTGGAATGGTGTTCCGCCGACCACGGGCACGTATGCCATTCGCGATTCCAGCCTTCAGCCATGGGGCGTGCCGTCCGGGCAGACGCAGCCTGGATTCGGCAACTGGGGGGAAGTGGTGATCGATCCGTTCAATGGTGCGCACGCCATGTACGGCACCGGCGGCACGGTCTGGACCACCAATGACTTGACTGATGCAGACGCCGGCAAACCGACGTACTGGTCGATCGGCGCCAGCGGCATCGAGGAAACCGCCACGATCGCATTGATATCGCCCACCTCCGGTCCGCATCTTTTGAGCGGCATGGGTGACGTTTGCGGTTTCGTGCACACCAGCCTCACGGCAGTACCGCTGAAGCAACCCGACAATCCCACCTGCGGGGACAGCATCGGCACCTCGCTGGACTTCGCCAAGAACGCGCCCTCGACGATCGTGCGCATTGTCCAGCACGGCAATAGCACCCTCACCTCGTACGGTTCGATCTCGCGCGACGGCGGCTCCACCTGGACCGGCTTTGCCAACCAGGCCGGTTCCGCCAACGGCGGCGGCACGGTGGCCATTTCCGGTGATGGCAAGACCATCGTGTGGGCGCCCAGCGATACTGTCGCGCAAGTGTCGAACGACAGCGGCAGCACCTGGACAAAAGTGACTGACAGCACCTCGTCGCCACTGCCGGTGGGCGTGCAGCTGCTTTCCGATGGTGCGAGCCCCAACGTGTTCTATGCCTGGAATTCGGCCAATGGCGCGTTCTACAGCAGCACCGACAAGGGCGTGAGCTGGCATGCATCCGTCAACGCGGGACTGCCCAGTGTGCCTTCCTACCTGAGCAGCCACGCCACTACTGTCACCGGCATTCCCGGTGAAGCGAAAGCCGGCGACGTGTGGATCGCCACGCCGAACGGCCTGTATCGCAGTACCACCTACGGCGCGACGTGGGCCCCGGTCGACGCCGGCACCGTGACGTCGGCAAGCTCGGTCGGTTTCGGCAAGGCAGTCACCGGCTCGCACTACCCCACCGTCTATCTGTCCGGCACGGTGAACGGCGTCACGGGCGTGTTCCGTTCCACCAACGCCGGCGCTACCTGGGTGCAGATCAACGACACGCTGCATCAATGGGGCGGCGCGACGCTTGTGATCGGCGATCCGCGCATCTTCGGCATGGTGTACGTGGTGCCGAATGAGGCGCGCGGGATCATCTACGGCACGTCGCCGAACTGAAGACGCAGGTTGGGTGCGAACCCCAACATCGCGATGCTCGCATCCATCACGAGGTTGGGGTTCGCACCCCAACCTACCGTGGCGAGGCATGGATATCCATACGGATATCGAAACTGACACGTTACTCGAGGTACGCAATGAAGAAATGTTTGTACCAGGCCATCACCCGCAGTCTGGCCTGCACCGCGCTCGCCGCGTTTTCGCTATCGCATGTCGATGCGGTGTCGGCGCAAACCGGACAGCCGTCCTACACTTGGAACAACGTGCGCATCGTCGCCGGCGGTTATGTCGACGGCATCATTGCGCATCCCAGGCAGCAGGGTCTGTTCTATGCGCGCACGGACGTGGGTGGCGCGTATCGCTACGACTCCACCAAGAGCAAGTGGGTGGCACTGAGCGACTGGACGCCACCGGCGGACCAGCTGTGGACAGGCGTCGAGAGCATCGCCATCGATCCTAACGACACCCGCATGCTGTATTTGGTGACGGGTTTGTACGTCAAGTCATGGGCTGCCAACGGTGCGGTGCTGGTGTCGTCCGACCAGGGCAACAGCTTTACCGCGCATCCGTTGAGTTTCCGTGTCGGCGGCAATGAAGACGGGCGCAATGTCGGTGAACGCCTGACGGTGGATCCGAACGATGGCTCCGTGCTGTTTTACGGCACGTCCAACGCCTCTTACAACAACCCGTCCGGCGGTCCGCAACAGGTAACTGGCAAGGACGGCTTGTGGACCAGCACGGACAAGGGCGCGACGTGGTCGCAGGTAAGCGGCTTCACCGCGCTGACCGCCGATGGCACCGGCGCCGGCGTGGCGTTCGTCGCTTTCGCTCCGGCGGGCGAAGCGGCAGGCACGCCGACCAAGACCATTTATGTGGGCGTATCGACGGCCAGCGCGGCCACCAACGGCACCACGCTCTACGTGAGTACCGATGCAGGCGTGACGTGGAATGCCGTGCCAGGTGGCCCCGGCAACGAATTGCCGCAACGTGGCCAGCTCGGCCCGGACGGCAATCTCTACATCACATACGGCAACCACAAGGTCACCGACAGCAACGGCAACATCACCGGGTACACCTATGCCGTGGGTCCCAATGGCTTGAACATGGGCGCGGTGTGGAAGTACGACACTGTGCATCACGCGTGGAAGGACATCACGCCCACCGATCGGTTCAACTATGACTCCGGCTACAGCGGCGTGTCGGTCGATCCTTTGCATCCCGGCACCGTGGTGGTGATGACGATGGATCACTGGTATCCGATGGACACCATGTTTCGCAGCACCGATGGCGGCAATAGCTGGATCGACGTGGGCGGCGCCACGTGGAATGGTGTGACGCCGACCTCCGGCACCTATGCCATCCGCGATGCCAGCCTATCGCCATGGATGATTCCGCCCGGCGCGACACAGCCCGGCTGGGGCAACTGGGGCGAAGTGGTGCTCGATCCCTTCAACAGTGCGCACGCCATGTATGGATGGGGTGGCGGTATCTGGACCACGTACGACCTGACCGATGCGGATGCCGGCAAGCCGACGTACTGGTCGAACGGCGCCAACGGCATCGAGGAAACCGCCGCGCTCACGCTGGTCTCGCCCACGTCAGGCGCGCACTTGATCAGCGGCCTTGGCGATGTCTGCGGCTTCGTGCACACCAGCCTCACCGCAGCACCGCCGCAGCAGAAAGTCCCCCTGTGCAACGGCGGCGACGGCAACGGCACCGGTATCGATTTCGCCAAGAACTCGCCTTCCACGATCGTTCGCGTCGGCGCCGGCGGCGACAACACGCTGGGCGCGCTCTCGCACGATGGCGGCTCCACCTGGACGGTGTTTCCCAGCAAGGCCAACTCCACCAATGGTGGCGGCACGGTGGCCATTTCCGGTGACGGCAAGACCATCGTGTGGGCGCCCACCGATATCGCACCGGTGGTGTCCAATGACAACGGTGCAAGCTGGACGCAGGCAAGTGGAAACGGACTGGCTTCGCTCCCTGTCGGCGTGCAAGTGCTTTCCGATGGCGCCAGTCCCAATGTGTTCTATGCCTTGGATGAAGTCCAGGGCGTCTTCTACAGCAGCACCGACAAGGGCGTGAGCTGGCAAGTCGCCTACACCGGCTTGCCCAAGGCGTCCCCTTCCTACCAGCACAGCCAGGCCACCGCCGTTACCGGCGTCCCGGGTGAAGCCAAAGCCGGCGAAGTGTGGATCACCACGCCGAACGGCTTGTTCCGCAGCACCACCTACGGCACCACCTGGAACCAGATCGATGCGTCCAGCGTGACCGCCCCCAACTCGGTCGGCTTCGGCAAGGCGGTGACCGGATCGCATTACCCCACCGTCTATCTGTCTGCCACCGTGAACGGCGTTACCGGCGTGTTCCGCTCCACCAACACCGGCGCGACGTGGGTGCAGATCAACGACGTACTGCATCAATGGGGCGGCGCGTCGATGGTGGTGGGTGATCCGCGAACCTTCGGCACGGTGTATATCGCGCCGAGTGAAGGGCGCGGGGTCATCTACGGCACCTCGCAGAACTGATCGGCGCGCGACTCCCTTCCCGCAAGCCGGGAAGGGAGTCGTCACCTTCAATCCATCACTTCCCTGCCCGTTCGGCCAGAAGATCGACGAAGGCGCGCACCTTCGGCGGACGAAAGCGCGCAGTCGGAAACACCACATGGATACCGCCCGATGGCAAACGCCATTGCGGCAGCACGTGGATCAACCGGCCTGCGGCAAGATCATCGGTAATGGCGTAATCGGGCAACACGGAAAGCCCCACGCCCTGCAGCACCGCCTCGCGCACCGGCAGCGTGGCGTCGAGGGACAGCGACGCCTGCAGGGTCACCTCGCGTCGCTCGACCTCGTTCAAGGAAAAATTCCAGCGCAGCGGATCGCGTAGCACCGTGTTGGCGACGAACGGAAGCTGGCCGATCTCCTGCGGATCTTTCAGCCGCCGCACCCGCGCGCGCAGTTGCGGTGGCGCCACCAGCAACTGCCGGAACGTACCGATGCGGCGCGCCTGCAGGTGACTGTCGGTCAGCCAGCCGACACGAACGGCCAGTTCGATGTTGCGCGCCATCATGTCCAGCGTCTGGTCGCTCAACACCGCCTCGACCTTGCACTGCCGATAGCGCTGCATGAAGTCGGCGATCGCCGGTACCACCACGCCGATGCCGTAATCCAGCGGCGCGGTGAGCCGCAGCACGCCGGAAGGCTCGCCGGTCGCTTCGGCCAGTTCGCCGAACGCGTCTTCGGCTTCGCGCAGGATCAGCGCGCAGCGGTGATAGAACGCCTGCCCGGCTTCGGTGGGCCGCACCTTGCGCGTGGTGCGAAACAGCAGCGCGGTGCGAAATTCCGCCTCCAATCGCGCCACCTGCTGGCTGACCACCGCCTTGGTGATACCCAGCCGTTGTGCCGCGGCCGTGAAGGACCCGGTCTCCACCACCGCCGCGAAATAGGCAAGGCGCTTGAGATTCCCCAGATCGGCCATCGCTCTCCCCGACTGTATGCCGTTAATAAACAGTCTGTGTATTTGGTAGTGATTTATAAGTCAATGTCCAGCACTTAGCATCCTTTCCATCACCGGAGAGGATGCATGAGCAAGACACTTCATTACCTGTTCGATCCGCTTTGCGGCTGGTGCTACGGCGCCGCGCCAGCGCTGGCCGCGCTTGCCGATGCAGCGGACATCCACATCGAGCCGCTGCCCACGGGCCTGTTTTCCGGTGACGGCGCGCAACCGATGGATGACGCCTTTGCCGACTACGCATGGTCCAACGACCAACGTATCGAACGCCTGACCGGCCAGCCGTTCACCGCGCGCTACCGCACGCAGGTCCTGGCCAATCGCGAGCGGCTGTTCGACAGCGGTCCTGCCACCGTCGCGCTCACCGCAGTGTCGCTGACCGAGCCGTCCAGAGAGCTGGCGGCGCTCAAGGCGATCCAGTCCGCACGCTATGTCGATGGCCATGACATTACCGATATGCGGACGCTGATCGGCGTGCTGGAACAGCTCGGCCTTGCCGATGCTGCCGCCTTGGTCGAGCGGCGCTCAAGGGAACTCCTGCAAGCCAATCGCGCGCGCACCGCCAAGGCGGCAGCGTGGATGCGCGAACTGGGCGCGCGCGGCGTGCCCACGTTCATCCTTCAATCCGGCACCGGGCGTTCGCTGCTGCACTCCAGCGCGATCTATGCCAACCCCGCGGCGCTGCTTGCCCAACTGCGCGCCGCCTGATCAACCTGAGGACATCATCATGTCTGCGAGCAACACGGAACCGGCACTGGAATGGAAGCATTTTCCAGCCGGCGAACATGGCTTTTTCCGCGCACCGGTGCTGGTCAGCGGCGCCAGCGAGGCCATCCTGATCGACGCCGGCTTCACTTTTTCCGACGGTGCCGCACTGGCGGACGCCATCCGCAACAGCGGCAAGACGCTCAAGCTGATCTACATCAGCCAGAGCGATCCGGATTATTACTTCAGTCTGCTGCCGCTCCACCAGGCGTTTGCGCAGGCGCGCATCGTCGCCGCCTCCGCCACGCTCGAGGCGATCGGCGGCAGCGCCGAGAAAAAACTCGCCGCTTGGGGACCCAAACTGGGCGACGACGGCCCGCAATCCATGCAGCAGATCGTGCTGCCGCAAGCCTTCGACGGCGGCCTGCTCAGCGTCGATGGCCACGCCATCCAGATCGTTCCCGCCGATGATCTGCCGAACCGCCGTTACCTGTGGGCGCCATCGCTCAACGCAATCTTCGGCGGCGTGATGGTGTTCGCCGGTTTGCACGTATGGACGGCCGATACGCCCAGCGCCGAAGCGCGCGCCGCCTGGCTGAAAAATCTCGACGCCATGGCCGCGCGCAAGCCCGCCGTGGTGGTGCCCGGCCATATGCAGCCCACCGCCGCCGCGGATGCCTCCGCCCTTTCGTACACGCGCGATTACCTGCTCGCGTTCGAGGAAGAACTGGCCAAGGCCAGCGGCAGCGCAGCCTTGATCGCGGCCATGCAACGGCGCTATCCCGATGCGGGCATGGGCGTGGCGCTGGAGATCGGCGCCAAGGTCGCCACCGGCGAGATGAAGTGGGGGTGATCGCCATGACCAGCAACCTGGATATCATCCGCGCCACCTACGAAGGCAGCTCCGAAGAAAACGGCCGGCACCTGCTCGCGGCGCTGGCGCCCGACGCCGTGTGGACCGAAGCGGCGGGGTTCCCCTATGCCGGCACCTACGTGGGGCCACAAGCGATCATCACCCACGTGTTCCAACGGCTCGCCACCGAATGGATCGACTACCAGGCCCGCGTGCACACCTATCTGGCCGACGGCGACCAGGTGGCCGCCTTCGGCACGTATACCGGCACCTATCGCGCCACCGGCAAGGCCATGCAGGCTGCGTTTGCGCATCTGTACCGATTGGAGAAAGGGCGCATCGCCAGCATGCAGCAGTTCGTCGACAGCGCCATGGTGCGCGAGGCCATGAGGTGATTCCCATGCATCGATTCAAGACACGCACGCGGCCCGCGCCGCTGCGCTGGATGGGCAGGCTCGCTCGCGCCATGTGCATGCTCGGCCTTCCGCTGGTGACGGTGTCCGGCCATGCGGCAGGCCAGAGCGTGCGCAACATCGTGCTGGTGCATGGTGCGTTTGCCGATGGCTCCAGTTGGGCGCCGGTGCTCGCGCTGCTGCAGCGCAAGGGTTACCACGTCACCGCCGTGCAGAATCCACTGACCTCGCTGGCGGACGACGTCGCCGCCACGCGGCGGGTGCTGGCGCGCCAGCATGGCGACGTGATCCTGGTCGGACATTCATGGGCCGGCGCGGTAGTGACCGAGGCCGGCAACGCGCCCAACGTCAAAGGCATCGTGTATGTCTCGGCGCTCGTGCCCGATAGCGGCGAATCGGTCAACGCGGCGCTCGCCCGCCTGCATGCGCCGATGCAGGGCATGCAACCGGACCAGGACGGCCTGATCTGGTTGAACGATCCGGCCGCATACCGGCACGTCATGGCCGGCGACGTATCCGCCGCGCAAGTCGAACTGCTGGCCGCGGTCGCGCCGCCGATCGCCGCGGGTGCCTTCGAGGGCAAGATCGCTCACGCCGCCTGGCATGACAAACCCAGCTGGTACCTGATCACCGAAGGCGACCACGCGCTGCCCACTTCGGTGCAGCGCAGGATGGCCGAGCAGATCGGCGCGCATCGCGTCACGCTGGCATCAAGCCATATGTCGCTGCTCTCGCACCCGGCCGAGGTGGCCCGCTTGATCGAACGTGCCGCCGCCGGTCGCTGACGCGACGGCTGTTCCTGAGTACTCCCTCGCCACTCGTCGCCGCATGGCGAAGGAGTCGGCTTGCCCTCATCACGGCACGCGCCCGCGCGTGCCGGAATTCCACCACCGCCGTTTCGGAGAACATGTCATGCAATTGCTTCATCTGGACTCGAGCATCCTGGGCGACGCTTCGGCCTCGCGTGTCTTGAGCGCCGCACTCGTCGAAACATTCCGCCGCAACGATCCGCACGCCACCGTCGTGTACCGCGACCTGGCGGCCGACCCGATTCCGCACCTGGACGGGCCGATCGCCGCCGGTTTCCGTCCGCTTCCCGCCGGCAGCTTCGAGGCCGGCACGCTGGCCGAACACGCGCGTTCGCAAACGCTGGTCGAGGAACTGCTTGCCAGCGACGTGATCGTGATCGGCGCGCCGATGTACAACTTTTCCGTGCCCTCGCAGTTGAAAGCCTGGATCGATCGCATCGCGCAACCTGGCCGTACGTTCCAGTACACCGCGCAAGGCCCGATCGGCCTGGCCGGCGGCAGGAAAGTGCTGGTCGCCTCCACGCGCGGCGGCATGTATTCGGAAGGCCCGGCCGCAGCGATGGATTTCCAGGAAGCCTATCTGAGAACGATGTTCGGCTTCCTGGGCATCACCGACGTGCAATTCGTGCGCGCCGAGCGGCTCAGCAAGGGCAGCGAGGCTCGCGATGCGGCGATGCAGGCGGCGCACGCGGCCGTGCGCGCGTTGGGCGATACACGGGTCATGGCCTGATGGATGAAACACGCATGCTCTATATCGTCACGCTCACTTATCTGCGCCCCCGTTCCGACATCGAGGCGCACCTGGACAGCCACCGCGACTGGCTGCTCGAACACACGCGCGCCGGACGCATTCTTGCCGCCGGTCCGCTCGACACCGGCACGGGCGGACTGATCCTCGCCCACTGCGCGCATCGCGCCGAGCTGGACGGCATGCTGGATGAGGACGCCTTTCACATTCACCAACTGGTCGATCGCCACGTACAGGGTTTCGCGCCTGCGATGCGCGCTGCGGGTTTTCCGGCGGCGTGGGGACCGCAGGCCAAGGCGGTGTGATGCCCGCTGTGGTGCGGGCAGCGCGAGCGGCGCATGGATGCGCCTGCTTTATGAAATCCGCGAACCGCATGAACGTTTCTTGCTTTGCGTTCGCCGCATGCCTGTTCATGCGCCACGCTGCATCGCCATTTGTCTCGATATGATGTCAATGTGGTTATCGATGCATTCCATTTTGGTGATTGGAAGCCGGTAGCACCCGTTTCTAGACTGCGGCGCCGCATACGCTACGGGGAACCACCATGCCGCTGTCTCGCCGATCGTTTCTCACCGGAATGGCCCTGGGGCTTTCCTCGCCCTACTGGATGCCGCGCCTTGCCCGCGCCGCCTCCGGCAGCCACGCGCCCTTCCAGCCCACGTGGGATTCGTTGCGCGGCTACACCACACCCAATTGGTTCCGTGACGCCAAGTTCGGCATCTGGGCACACTGGACCGCGCAGTGCGTGCCCGAACAGGGCGACTGGTACGCGCGCAACATGTATATGCAAGGCGAGCCACAGTACGAGTATCACTGCCGCACCTATGGCCACCCTTCCAAATTCGGCTTCATGGAAATCGATCATCTGTGGAAGGCCGAACACTGGGATCCGGATGCGCTGATGCGCCTGTACAAGGCGGCCGGCGCAAAATACTTCGTGGCGCTGGCCAATCATCACGACAACTTCGACACCTACGCTTCCAGCCATCACGCGTGGAACTCGGTCAACGTGGGGCCGCGCAAGGACATCGTCGGCGGCTGGGCCAAGGTCGCGCGCGAGCACGGCTTGAAGTTCGGCGTCAGCAATCACTCCGCGCATGCCTGGCACTGGCTGCAGCCTGCCTACGGCTACGACGGCGAAGGCCCGCTGCAAGGCGTGCGCTACGACGCGGCGCGCCTGACCAAGGCGGACGGGCGCGGCAAATGGTGGGAAGGGCTGGACCCGCAGGAGCTCTACACCGGCCCCAACATCAAGCTGCCCGATGGCATCCACGGCGCGGCGGCGGTCAAGCATTGGCATGAGCAGCATGACGGGCTGTGGGCGGAAAACCCGCCGCCGCACAATCCGCAGTTCGTGCAAAGCTGGTTCCTGCGCTGCAAGGAACTGCTCGACAAATACCGTCCGGATCTGCTGTATTTCGACGACACCGGATTGCCGCTCGCGCAAGCCGGGCTGGATATCGCCGCCTACTACTACAACGCCAGCCGCCAATGGCACGGCGGCGAACTGGAAGCCGTGCTCAACGCCAAGCGCCTCACACCCGAACAGGTGCCGGCGCTGGTAGAAGACATCGAGCGCGGCGTCGCCGATGCGATCCGTCCCCTGCCCTGGCAGACCGATACCTGCATCGGCGACTGGCATTACTCGCGCGCGCGGTTCGAACAGCACAGCTACAAGAGCGCCGCCACCGTCATCACGCGCCTGTGCGACATCGTGTCCAAGAACGGCAATCTGCTGCTCAGCATTCCCCTGCGCGGCGACGGCACCATCGATGCGGACGAGCGCCAGGTGCTGGAACAGCTGGCAGCGTGGATGCGCGTCAACGACGAAGCCATCTTCGGCACGCGTCCGTGGCATACGTACGGCGAAGGCCCGACCAAGGTCGCCGGAGGCATGTTCGCGGAGGACAAGGCCGATGCCTTTACCGGACAAGACATTCGCTACACCACCAAGGGCGAAACGCTTTACGCCATCGCCCTGGGGCATCCGGCCTCGTCGCAGCTGACGCTGAAGTCGCTCGCGGCGAACGTAGCGGGCAACGTCGAGCGGGTGGAGATGCTGGGCATGCAAGCGCCGTTGCGGTTCAAGCGCGATGCACAGGGGCTGACGCTTGAATTGCCGCAGAACATGCCCGGGCAGCCGGCCATCGCGTTCAAGATCCTGGGGCGCGGCCTGGTCGCTGCGACGTAGCGGGATCGATCGCCGCTATCTTCCGATCCAGCTCGGTGGTCACGCATAGCAGGCCGTCGCGGGTGTCATCGACAACGCCGCGGGCCATTCACAGAAGCAAAGCATCCGGCTGTTGCGTGCTTCATTTACGTGGCTACACGAAGCGCTCACATTCGACGACGGATTGCTGCTACGCAGCTTTGATTTTCGCAAACGTCCCTTGCGTTCTTCGCAATGCCATGCCCGACAACAGGGGATAGAGTGCTGCGTCGGGAGCGAGGGGATTCCTGCGAATGGCATTTACTTAAGCGGAGATGAGCTTGTGCCGCGTTCCTCACTTACGCGTACCTGGTCAGCAGGGCGATAAACCACAGTAGATTGGGCTGAGGCGACACCGAGTCCCAACATAAAAACATGCGCCTCAGCCCGACCTACGAGGCGATTCGGCTTGAGGTCGAAGCATTGCTGCACGCATGGGGGAGATGTCACGCGCTCGCAAGATGCCGCTTAAGTAAGTGCCATTCGGGTTCATTTGCTCTGATTCACACAACGACGGCTCGATGCATCGTTCGCCTGCAGTCACGCGCAGGGGGGCGTGGCGGCGATGCATCGCTTTCGATCCAACACGCAGAACTGGAGGGGATCATGAAGGTGAAGACACGCTTGCACCGGGCCATCGCCCGTGGACTGATTGGCGGCACGCTGGCCGCCCTCTCGCTCTTACCTGTCGCCACGCTTGCGCAAGACACACCGTCTTACACGTGGAAAAACGTGCGCATCGTCGCCGGCGGTTACGTCGACGGCATCATCGCGCACCCCAAGGAACAAGGCTTGTTCTACGCGCGCACCGACGTGGGCGGCGCCTATCGCTACGACGCCAAGAAGGACAAATGGATCGCACTGAATGACTGGACACCATCCGCCGACCAGCAATGGACCGGCATCGAAAGCATCGCCATCGACCCCAACCACCCCAACATGCTTTACATGGTCGCGGGCTTGTATGTCGCCTCGTGGTCTACCAATGGCGCGGTGCTGGTGTCGTCCGACCGGGGCAGAAGCTTCACCGCCCATCCATTGAGCTTCCAGGTGGGCGGCAATGAAGATGGACGCAACGTCGGCGAGCGTTTGCAGGTGGATCCGAACGATGGCTCCGTCCTGTTTTACGGTACGTCCAACAGCAACCAGCAAGTCGCCGGCAAGAATGGCTTGTGGACCAGCAAGGACAAGGGAGCAACGTGGACGCAGGTCAGCGGCTTTACGGCGCTGAACAGCGATGGCACCGGCGCCGGCGTAACGTTCGTCGCCTTTGCGCCCGCAGGTGAAGCAAAGCACACGCCGACCAAGACCATCTATGTGGGCGTGTCGACGGCCGCTGCAGCCAACAGCGGCGCCACGCTCTATGTCAGCAACGATGCAGGCGTTACGTGGGACCCGGTATCCGGCGGCCCCAGCAATGAATTGCCGCAGCGCGGCCAGCTCGGACCGGATGGCAATCTCTACATCACCTACGGCAACAGCACCGACGGCAACGGCCACTACACCTATGCCATCGGACCCAACGGCTTGACGATGGGCGCGGTATGGAAGTACGACACCGTGCATCGCACCTGGACGAACATCACGCCGACCGATCGGTTCAACTATCCTTCCGGCTACACCGGCTTGTCGGTCGATCCTTCGCATCCCGGCACGCTGGTGGTGATGACGATGGACCATTGGTGGCCGATGGACACCATGTATCGCAGCACCGATGGCGGCAATAGCTGGATCGATGTGGGCGGCGCGACATGGAACGGCGTTACGCCCAGCTCCGGCACGTACGCCATCCGCGATGCAAGCCTGTCGCCGTGGATCGTGCCGCCCGGACAAACGCAGGCCGGCTTCGGCAACTGGGGCGAAGTGGCGCTCGACCCGTTCAATCCCGACCACGCCATGTATGGCACCGGTGGCGGTATCTGGACCACCTATGACCTGACCAATGCCGATACCGGCAAGCCGACGCACTGGTCAGTCGGCGCCAGCGGGATTGAAGAAACGGCGGTGCTCACGCTGGTCTCGCCCACTTCCGGCGCGCACCTGATCAGCGGCCTCGGTGATGTCTGCGGTTTCGTGCATACCAGCCTGACCACGCCACCGCCGCAGCAGGCGATTCCCCTCTGCAATGGCGGTGACGGCAACGGCACCGGCGTGGATTTTGCCAAGCAGTTGCCCTCGACGATCGTTCGCGTCGGCGCCGGCGGCGACAACAGCCTGGGCGCGCTATCGCACGATGGCGGCGCCAGCTGGACACCGTTCGCCAGCAAGGCTGGTTCCAACAGCGGCGGCGGCAGCGTGGCCATTTCCGGCGACGGCCAGACCATCGTATGGGCGCCGACCGATATCGCGCCGGTCATCTCCACCGACAATGGCGCAAGCTGGACGCAGGCGGGCGGCAGTGGATCGCCCGCGCTCCCAACCGGCGTGCAACTGCTTTCCGATGGCGCCAATCCCAACGTGTTCTATGCGTGGAACCCAGCCACCGGCAGCTTCTACAGCAGCACCGACAAGGGTGTGACCTGGCAGGCAGCCACCAACACGGGTTTGCCGAGCGTGCCTTTCTGGCTGTCCACCCATGCCGCAACGGTGACCGGCATTCCGGGCGAGGCGCAAGCGGGTGATGTGTGGATCGCTACGCCGAACGGCCTGTTCCGCAGCACGACCTACGGTTCCACCTGGGCACAGGTCGATGCGAGCAGCGTGACGTCGGCGGTGTCGGTCGGCTTCGGCAAGGCGGCGAAAGGATCGCATTACCCGACCATCTATCTGTCCGGCACGGTGAACGGCGTCACCGGCTTGTTCCGTTCCACCAATGTCGGCGCCACCTGGGAGCAGATCAACGACTCGCTGCATCAATGGGGCGGCGTCGCCCTTGCGGTCGGTGATCCGCGCGTCTTCGGCAGGGTGTACATCGCGCCGGGCGAAGCGCGCGGGGTCATTTACGGCACGCCGCGGGACTAAGGGACCCGCAGTTCGATGCTCGCAAAGATCGGCCCTCCCCTGCACGCAGGGGAGGGGTCCGATCTCAGCAAGCATGACGTTTCTCGGCCTGAACTGGTGCCATGGCGTCAACCCATTCATGCCGAACAGCTCTGCATACAGGCAAACATTCATGCACGTGATTTCCACGCTGGCCCGCAACGCACTTGCCGCCATCACCGTCATTTCCATCGCCCTGCCCGCCCACGCCGAACAACGCAAGCTGTCGCAAGACTGGTTGTTCCACCAAGGCGAGGTGGCGAGCGCGTCGTCCGCGAGCTATGACGATCATGCGTGGCGCAAGGTCGACGTGCCGCATGACTGGTCCATCGCCAACAAGGCCGATGGCAGCGCACCCTACGATGCCAATACACCGGGCGGACAGAGCTCTGGTTACTTGCCCGGCGGCATCGGCTGGTACCGCCGGCACATCACGCTCAGCACCGAGGAAGCTGCACGCATCGTTCGCCTGAATTTCGAAGCGATCTACATGGATGCGGACATCTGGCTCAACGGCCAGCATCTGGCGCAACATCATTACGGCTATACGGCCTTCAGCGTGGACCTGACCGGCAAGCTGCATGCGGGCGACAATGTCGTGGCGATCCGCGTCAATCACGCCGACCCTTCTTCACGCTGGTATGCAGGCTCAGGTTTGATTCGCCCGGCCAGCCTGGACATACTCGATCGCGTGCATCTCGATCCGGACAGCATTTTCGTACGTACGCCCGCTGCAACGCCGGATCATGCGAACGTGGCCGCGCATGCGGTGGTCGCCAATGACTACCCGCAAGCGCGCAACGTTGAAATGGTGGCGAGGATACTTGCGCAGGACGGCCAGATCGTTGCGCAATCGCAGCAGCACACATCGCTTGCCGCAGGTGCCAAGGCCGATTGGGACGCAAGGCTCGCGATAGCGAACCCATCGCTGTGGTCGCCCGACTCGCCCAACCTGTACACGCTGATTCAGGACGTCTACGTCAACGGCGCGCTCACCGACGAACGCCGTACGCGTTTCGGCGCCCGCACGATCACCGTCGACGCGGAACATGGCTTGCAGATCAATGGCAAGAAGGTATTGCTGCGCGGCGGCAACATCCACCACGACAACTACATGCTCGGCGCGGCCGGCTGGCCGGCTGCCGATGCGCGCAAAGTCGCGCTGATGAAGGCCGCCGGCTACAACGCCATCCGCAGCGCACATAACCCGGCCAGCCAGGCCACGCTCGATGCGGCCGACGAACTGGGCATGCTGGTCATCGACGAAGCGTTCGACATGTGGAACATGAGCAAGACGCCCATGGACTACGCACGCTTCTTCAAGCAGGACGGGTCGCAGGACATCGACAGCCTGGCCATCAGCGGACGCAATCATCCCAGCGTGCTGTTCTGGAGCATCGGCAACGAAATTCCCGAGCAAGGTACGCCGCTGGGTGTGGAGACCGCGCGCAAGCTGGCAAGCCGGGTGCGCGCACTCGACCCGACCCGGCCGATCACCGAAGCGGTAAGCGTCGACACGCCGCACATTGCCGACCAATACGCCGTGCTCGACGTGGCCGGCTACAACTACAACGCCCCGCTGTTCGCGCGCGACCATCAAGCCTTTCCGCAGCGCGTGATGCTGACCACCGAATCGACCTCCAAGAACGCCTTTGCCTATTGGCGCGCGGCCGAAACCATGCCGTGGGTGATCGGCGATTTCGTGTGGACGGCCGTGGATTATCTGGGCGAAACCGGCATCGGCTGGATGGGCTACAACCAGGATTGGCAAAAACTCGGTCCCTATCCCTGGCACCTGGCCTATTGCGGCGAAATCGACGCAACCGGACGCAAGCGACCCGCTGCCTACTACCACGAAGTGATCTGGAAAACCGGCATCGATCCGATTTCGGCATTCGTGCAGCAACCTGCGGGCACGGAAGACCTGCCCGATCGCCACATTTTTACCGTCACCCAGCCGCACACGGACTGGTCACTGGAAGATGTCCACCCGAGCTGGACCTGGCCCGGCCAGGAAGGCAAGCCGCTCAATGTGGTGGTGTATTCCGAATTTCCGCAAGTGGAATTGTTTCTCAACGGCAAAAGCCTGGGGCGCAAGGCCACCGGCGTCGATACGCAATACAAGGCGACGTACTCGGTGCCGTATCATCCGGGCCGCCTGGTGGCGGTCGGTTACCGGGATGGCCGTGCCGCAGGGCAATGGACATTGCGCACCGCCGACAAGCCAACACACATCGACGTATCGCTCGATCGAACGCAACTACGCGCCAACGCGCAGGACCTGGCCTACGTCACCATCGCCCTCGCCGACGACAACGGCACGCCGATTTACAGCCAGAATGGCGACCATCAGGTGCGCGTTCGCGTCACAGGCGCAGGCGAACTTGCCGGTATGGGCAACGGCAAACCCGATGACGTTTCCAGCTTCCAGTCGGGGCAATGGAAGACGTTTCATGGCCGGGTGGTGGCTGTTGTTCGTTCCGCCGTGCAAGCGGGGCCGATCGAGGTACAAGTCGACGTGGATGGCTTGCCGACGCAGCGCGTCCATCTCCATGCCGTGTCGCCGTAGCGCCCATTCGCCCGGTACTGACCATGGACAATCTCCAGCCTCTGCCGTGGCACTTGCCACTTCGTCGTCCCGGCGAAAACCGGGGCCCAGCGGCTTGAAGATCCCCAAGACAGGCATCAAAGGGCTGTCATTTACGATCGGCAGCCGTGTTGGCGGTATTGGCCGCCTTGCACTCGACATCATTACCCATATTGATGGTGTCCGGATCGCGCTCAGTGATCAGGCCCTTCACACCGAAGGCCCGCATCTGATTCGGCGTCCATTGCCAGAACACGATTTCGCCCTTGTCCAACTGCTCTTGTACTGACTTCGGTGGCTTAGTGAACATGTCCGTATTGATGCCAAGCCCCTTGTAAAAATCGAAGAAGTGCAACGTATATTCAATACCTGCCTGTTTGTTCAGGTCAGTATCCTTGGACTTCAGCGTTGTCTCGATGGGAACAGGACCACCGTGAATGAAGATTCCGCCACAACGCAGAATGACGTGGCGATCGCCCATCAGGAAAAGAAACTGACCGCAGGCAGAGGCGCACGCGTCCCCCACAACCGTGGTCGGATGAAAGGGAGCCAAGATTTCAATGATGTCCAGGCTTGTATTGATGTGGCCGCCAAAACTGGAAAGGACCACCTCGACATTATCCTTGATCTTGTCCCTATTGCTGATCAGCGATAAGAACATGGGAGGCTGAACGTCTCCGTTCAGACAAACGGTATGTCCGTCATCGACAACGTGAACGCCTTTCAACGATTTGCACGCGTCAAATGCTTTATGGGCACTGCCAATCACGGTCGCCTCATCATTGCCATAGGCGCGGCTAAGCAGCGGAATTACCATCAATCCGAATAGCGCAATCAGTAACAATTTTTTCATCGATGACTTCACCAATAGTGGGAAACCCATGCCCAGTTCGTGAGCATGGGCACTTTGCTAGGCGATTACTTAATGCGGTCTAGTACAGACAACTTGACCGTTTACCACTGCTGGGTAATACCCGGTCGGACAGCTATAGGTTCCAGAACCCGTACTGGTCGCAGGCGCCACCAACATGCCGGCAGTGAATTCGTTTCTGAGCGCCGCTGCCGCCGCCAGCCACACCAGGGCAATGCGGCCCAATCCAAACAAGAGATGGTTTACCACCGAGAAGGCAATCCCCAGGCGCTGGATGCTCACGTCGCTGTTTGCCGTGGCCACCGTGGCGTTGGCATACCGTGCCAAGCGCTCGTCCTGCTTGTTGGCCAACTTCACCGGCATGGCGCCGCGCACCGATTCCAGCAGTTCGCTCTCCTGGCGCGCGGCAAAAACGATCTTCTCTTTACTGGCACGACGGAGCGGTCCGAACAGGAAAAGGCGCGCCAGGCCATAAGCGGCGAAATCGAGGTACAAGTCGACGTGGATGGCTTGCCGACGCAGCGCGTCCATCTCCATGCCGTGTCGCCGTAGCGCCCATTCGCCCGGTACTGACCATGGACAATCTCCAACCTCTGCCGTGGCACTTGCCACTTCGTCGCCCCGGCGAAAGCCGGGACCCAGCGGCTTGAAGATCCCCAAGACAGGCATCAAAGGCTGTCACTTACGATCGGCAGCCGTGTTGGCGGTATTGGCCGCCTTGCACTCGGCATCATTACCCATATTGATCGTGTCCGGATCGCGCTCAGTGATCAGGCCCTTCACACCGAAGGCCCGCATCTGATTCGGTGTCCATTGCCAGAACACGATTTGCCCCTTATCCAGTTGATCCTGCACTGGCTTTGGTGGCTTTGTCAGCATATCCATATTGATAGCAAGATTTTTATAAAACGAAACGAATCGAATGGTGTTTTCAATGGCTGCTTGTTTGTTCAGATCTGTGTCCTTTAGATTTAGCGCTGCTTTGATCGATATGGGGCCGCCGTGGATGAAAAGTCCGCCGCAACGTAAAACGACATGGCGGTCGCCCATCAGGAACAAAAATTGTGCGCAAGATGATGCACAAGCGTCACCAACTACTGTGGTGGGATGAAATGGGTTCAATAGTTCGACGATGTCCAGGCTGGAATTTATGTAACCTCCATAGCTGGAGATGACCACTTCAACGTCGTCCTTGATTTTGTCTTTATTGCTGATGAGCGATAAAAACATCGGCGGTTCTATGTCTCCACTAAGACATACCGTACGACCGTCATCGACGATATGAGCACCCTTCGACGATTTGCAGGCATCGAAAGCCCTGTGGGCGTGAGCAATGGTTTCCGCCTCGTTGGTGCCATCGGCTTGAGCAAATGGCGGGAGTGCCATTAGGCTAAGCAACGCAATCAGAAAGACTTTTCTCATCTTTGGTTCCATCAATCATAAGAACAAACCCATGCTCAATTTGTGAGCATGGGTGTTTTGCCAAACGATTACTCAATGCGGTCTAGCGCAGACAATCTGGCCGTTAACTGTTGCGGGGTAATATCCGGTGGGGCACGAGCAACTGGTGCCATTGGCACTGCAGGACGCAGGCACCGTATCGCCACCACTCACAGCCATCAGCTCGTCTAAAGTAAGTTCTTGCATAGCTATCTCCTTGAACAAATGAAGGCAGGTTCGCCTGCCGGCTTTTAATCGATCACCCTTGCGAATGCTCGACTAACTGTGCGCATTCCCCGCGAGGGAAATACAGCGATGGGTTGCGCCCGCGGTTTCCTGGCGGTGGGTGATGATCAAGCGCGTAACCGCCAGCGCGTCGACGGCGAGATTGACGAGGCTTTCTCTTTCCATATCCAGGTGGCTCGTCGCCTCGTCCAGCACGAGCAGCTTCGGCCGGCGATACAGCGCGCGAGCCAGGACCACACGTTGTTTTTGTCCGCCGGAAAGCCCTGAGCCCATGTCTCCAACGCGGCTTTGGTAGCCCATCGGCATGCGTACGATGTCTTCGTGGATGGCCGCCATCTGGCAGGCGGCAATGATGTCTTCCAATGATGCTTCCGGATCGAAGAAGCTGACGTTTTCCGCAATGGTTCCGCCGAACAGCTGGTCATCCTGCATGACTGATCCTGTCCATTGGCGGTACGTATTGAGCCCGAGCTTGCGAATATCGATGCCACCGAATAACACCTCGCCCTCAGTCGGCTGCAGCAGGCCCAATGCGAGTTTTGCGAGTGTGCTCTTGCCGCATCCGCTTGGGCCGGTGATCGCAACCGATTCGCCCGCTCCGATCCGTAGGCTGCAGTTCCTGAGGATCCACGACTCGCCTTCGGCGTATCGGAAACTGACGTTGCGCAGCTCGATGCTTGCCTCCGGTATGGGGCCGGTCCATACCGCATCTGCGCGTGGCTCAGGCTCGGTCAATGCAATATCAGCCACTCGTTCGGCGTGCAGGGTCAACATGCGGAAATCCGTCCATTTGTCGATCAACCCAGATGCCCTGAGAGTGAATTGGTCTGCATACGCGATGAAGGCCACCAACATGCCGGCGGTGAATTCGTTTCTGAGCGCTGCTGCTGCCGCCAACCACACCAGGGCAATGCGGCCCAATCCAAACAAGAGATGGTTTACCACCGAGAAGGCAATCCCCAGGCGCTGGATGCTCACGTCGCTGTTTGCCGTGGCCACCGTGGCGTTGGCATACCGTGCCAAGCGCTCGTCCTGCTTGTTGGCCAACTTCACCGGCATGGCGCCGCGCACCGATTCCAGCAGTTCGCTCTCCTGGCGCGCGGCAAAAACGATCTTCTCTTTACTGGCACGACGGAGCGGTCCGAACAGGAAAAGGCGCGCCAGGCCATAAGCGGCGAACAAGCCCGAAACCAGCACGGTCAACCGCATGCTGTAGAACGCCATGACGATCAGCGTGACCATCGACATCAGGCCATCCAGGAAGGCGTCGATGAACTGCGAGGTCAATGTGCGCTGGATAACCTGGATGGAACCAAAGCGCGAAACGATGTCGCCGACGTGACGCTTCTCGAACCAATCCAGCGGCAGGCGGATCAAATGACTGAAAAGATTGCTGGCCCACTGCACGTGAAGCGTAGTGCCAAGCCAGACCACCGCCCACGAGCGTGCCGCCGAGACGAAGGCATTGAGAACGGTGACGACGCCAAAGCCGATCCCCAAAAGCGCAAGCAGGTCGTGGTCGGCGGAAACCAGCACCTGGTCCAGCGCCCATTGCAGGAAGAAAGGCGCAGTCAGCGCGAATATCTCCAAGGCCGACGCCAGCAGGAATATCTGCAGCAGCGCAGGGACCAGGCCGCGTATTCGGCCTGTCAGTGCACGCAAGGAGACGATCTGGCGCTCGGCGATCGGTTTGAAATCAGCCGACGGTGTCAGCTCCAGCGCCACGCCGGTGAAGTGCGCGGATACCTCATCAATGCTGAGCTTACGTACCCCGCGCGCAGGATCATGGAGCGTGACATCGCTGCGGCCGACGCGCTTCAAAACGACGAAATGATTGAGATTCCAGTGCAAGATGCACGGCGCACGCAACTTTGCCAGATCATCCAGCCCAAGCTTCAACGGACGGCACGCGAATCCCAGTTGCCCCGCCATCGCGACCAACTGCGCCAGCGTGATGCCCTTGAGCGATGATCCAAAGCGGCGACGCAGGCTGGCCAGATCGAGATGATGCCCATGATAGAACGCGATCATGGCCAGGCAGGCCAGGCCGCATTCAGCCGCTTCAGTCTGCACGATCACCGGCAGCCGACGCGCCCAGCCAAATTGCAGCCCCCTATGCACGGACCTTGCACCTACCGATGAACGCGGCGCTCCATCAGCCATGCTCGGCGTCCGCCAGAAAACGATGGCCGAACCCATACAGTGGCTCGAATACCCATTCGATCAATCGTCGCCGCTCCATGAGCACATCCGCATCTACGGCCATGCCCGGTTTCAAAGGCTCAGCCTTGCCGTATGCCAAAACCGACTGGTGGTCCAACGCGACCTGTACGCGATAAAGCGGCTCGTTGCTGGCGGGTTTCTGCCCGACAAGTGTTTCCAGTTCGGATGGCGAAAGCGCGCTGCGGGAAATATCCGCCACACGGCCATACTGCTGACCGAACTTCTGGTAAGGAAACGCCTGGTAACGCAGGACCACGCGGCTGCCTTGCTCGATGAAGCCAATGGCCCGACTGGGTACGAGCAGTTGAGCCTGCAACAGCGATCCTTCGGGCACCAGTGACGCCACGGGCTGCGCAGCCGAGATCATCTGGCCCGGTTTGGACAACACGGTAGAGATGACGCCGGCACAGGGCGCATTCAGCAGCGTCGCACGCTGCATTTCGTTTTGTGCCTCGACTTGGCCAAGAGCAGCCAGCTGTCGCTCGGTGTCGTTTCTGCGTGTCGTGGCATCCAGTGGCAGCTGTGCCAATTGCTGCCGCGCGCTGGCAAGCTGTTGCTGCAGATCCAGCCATTGGCGGGTCAGCGTCTTGATGCGTTCGGCGGCATCCAGTACTAACGATTTTTGCTGCTGCATCTGAAGAGCCGACACATAGCCTTTTTCGGCCAACGGCCGGATGCGCTCGAGCAATGCCTGCTGTGCGTGTTCCTGCTCCCGTTCAATCTGTAATTGCGATTCGGCCTGCGCCATCTGATCGCCCAGCGAGCGTATCTTGTCGCGCAATAAATCAGCCTGCTGCGTCGTTACTGCAGCTTGGACGGAAAGATCCGATTTCAAGCGAGTACGCTGATCGGAGAGTGCACGAGCGACGAAGGCCGCCGTATCGCCAAGCGCAACGCTGTCCTGCGCACTGGATATTTCAACGAGCGGATCACCCTGCTTGACGAATTGTCCGTCATGCACCCATACGCGGGTAACCGAGCCGTTACCGATCGACGTCAAGGTGATCAAGCCTGTCACGGGTACCAATTGTCCCGACACGCTCTCTCGCCGGGTGTAATGACCCAAGGTGAAAAGCAGGATGATCGAGCAGGCTGCCGTTGCTGCCAGCAGAGCGAGCATCCAGCGCGAAAGCGGCACGGCGACAACGATGCTTCCCAGCCACTCGTCGCGCCTGGCGTGCAAAGCTTCGTCCCTGAAAAGTTTTTGCACTGTCACACGTTCCCCTGCAACGCATTGTGGGCTGATCACCGAGCTTTGCACCCGGATCAGTTACCGTCTTCTTGATGGTCAATGTATCGAAGCCACTTTGCTGCGAACAAGAGCCGTAAAGGTACGTTGAAATGTCTCTTCTGACAGACGTCGGCGACTGGTTCCCAAAGATGTTTTTGCGTCCGCCGTACCGACACATCCGCGGCATGTTATGAATTACCAGTGGCTGTTATAAGCGGTGGCTTCCATGTCCATGCAATGACGACGTCGAATGCTCGAGGTTGTCCTCCCCAAACTCACCAGGAAGCCAACAGAGCCTATCGGGGACAGTACGCTGCAGGCCCATCGGACATGTCGGCGAGACGCTGCTTCAAAAAGCGGCACTGACGATATTGGGGGTCATCGCCAGCGCCATCCAGGAAGGTTGTTGCTGCATGTTCTTAAAAACGAATAGGCGTGCACCGTCCGTGGTCCACGCCTATGCAGGTTAGGTTTCACCGGATGGTCGCGCCATCTCTCCACGGGTCAACTTCCGGTGCGCAACGATCGCCGCACGCGTTTTCGCTCGCCCGTTCGCATTTTCGCTTTTTGCAGCGCGACATTTATCGATAATCATGCCGTCGATAATGCGCAAAAGCCTAAATACAAAAAACGTTGTCCCTCATGGGATAAGGTAAATAACTGACTCCAATCGTATATTGATGCCGCCTTCATGCAGCTTCGAACCGCAAGGGTCCTCGCTGCGTGAAGGTTCGTCCCGTTACGTACCTGCTCATGCCACTCCATCTTCATCATGCCTACGCATGAGGAAGGCGGCTGCGCACGCGAAGGCTGGCGATCGGAAACGAGCATCGCCCGTATAACGGGAAAACAGTACATACACTGGAGACATGTGAGCATGATCACATCCAAGACCACCGCCCGCAGATTGCTCTGCGGCGCCATCGCCGCGCTGCTGCTGTCGCCTGCTGCACAGCTCGCCGCGCAATCGACCGACGCACCGTCCTACCACTGGCACAATGCGCGCATCGTCGCCGGCGGCTACGTCGACGGCATCATTGCGCATCCGAAGCAACAGGGCTTGTTCTACGCGCGCACCGACGTGGGCGGCGCCTATCGCTATGACGCCAAGAACAACAAGTGGATCGCATTGAACGACTGGGTGCCCTCGGCCAATCAGGGCGGCATCGAAAGCATCGCCATCGATCCGAACAACCCCAACATGCTGTTCCTGATGACGGGTTTGTATGTCAAATCATGGGCGCCCAATGGCGAGCTGCTGGTGTCGTCGGACCAGGGCAAGAGTTTCACGACCTACCCGCTGAGCTTCCGTGTCGGCGGCAATGAAGACGGACGCAATGCCGGCGAACGGCTGCAGGTGGATCCGAACGATGGCTCCGTGCTGTTTTATGGTACCTCCAACGCCGTCTACAGCAGTTCCGATCCCAACACGCCCGTGCAAGTCAGCGGCAAGGACGGCTTGTGGACCAGCAAGAACAAGGGTGCGACCTGGACACAGGTAAGCGGCTTCAAGGCATTGACCGGCGACGGCACCGGCCTGGGCGTGGCGTTTGTCGCCTTCGCGCCCAATCGTGAAGCCAAGGGCACTCCGACCCGAACCATCTATGTCGGTGTATCGACGCGCAGCGCGGCCACCGGCGGCGTCACGCTGTATGTGAGCAATGATGCGGGCGTCAGCTGGAGCCCGGTGCGGGGCGGGCCCAGCAATGAACTGCCTCAGCGTGGCCAACTCGGCCCGGATGGCAATCTCTACATCACCTACGGCAACAGCACCGACAGCAACGGCAACTACACCTATGCGATCGGCCCAGGCGGCATGACGATGGGCGCGGTGTGGAAGTACGACACCGTGCATCACACGTGGACCGACATCACGCCCGTCGACCGGTTCAAGTATGCCTCCGGCTTCAGCGGCTTGTCGGTGGATCCCTCGCATCCGGGCACGCTGGTGGTGATGACCATGGATCATTGGTGGCCGGACGACACCATGTATCGCACGACCAATGGCGGCAAAAGCTGGATCGACGTGGGCGGCGCTACGTGGAACGGCGTTCCTCCCACTTCCGGCACGTATGCCATCCGCGATGCCAGCCTCGCGCCCTGGATGATTCCGGCCGGAAAAAAACAGCCCGGTTTCGGCAATTGGGCCCAGGTGGTGCTCGATCCTTTCAACCCGGCGCACGCGATGTACGGCACTGGCGGCACGGTGTGGACCACCTACGATTTGACCGACGCCGACGCGGGCAAACCGACGTACTGGTCGGTCGGCGCCGCCGGCATCGAAGAAACGGCGGTGTTGACGCTGTTGTCGCCGACGGCCGGTCCGCATCTGCTCAGCGCACTCGGCGACGTCTGCGGGTTTGTGCACACCAGCCTGACGAACGCGCCTGGTACGCAGCCCGACCATCCGACCTGCGGAGACAGCATCGGCACCTCGCTGGACTATGCCAAGTACGCGCCCGCGACGATCGTGCGTGTCCTTCATCAAGGCAACAGCAAACTCACGTCGTTCGGCTCGATCTCGCGCGATGGCGGAGCCACCTGGAGCGAGTTCTCCAACCAGGCAGGCACCACTTACGGCGGCGGCACCGTGGCTGTATCCGGTGACGGCAAGACCATCGTATGGGCGCCCAGCGACGTCGCGCCTGCCGTTTCCAACAATGGCGGCGCGAGCTGGACGCGGGCGAGCGGCAGTGGCTTGCCTTCACTTCCGGTCGGCGCGCAAGTGCTTTCCGATGGCGCCAGCCCCAACGTGTTCTATGCCTTGGATGAAGTCCACGGCGTCTTCTACAGCAGCACCGACAAAGGTGCGAGCTGGCATGTCGCCAACGGCGGCTTGCCGAAAGTGGATCCCAGCTACCAGGGCAGCCGCGCCACCGCCGTCACTGGCGCCCCAGGCGAAGCGAAGGCCGGCGACGTGTGGATCGCCTCGACCAAGGGCCTGTTCCGCAGCACCACCTACGGTGCCACCTGGAACCAGGTCGATGCGTCCAGCGTGACCGCCGCCAGCTCGGTCGGCTTCGGCAAGGCGGCGAAAGGCTCGCACTACCCCACCGTCTATCTGGCAGGCACGGTCAATGGCGTGACCGGCTTGTTCCGCTCCACCAATGCCGGCGCCACGTGGGTGCAGATCAACGACTCGCTGCACCAATGGGGCGGCATCGCGGTCGTAGCGGGTGATCCCCGCGTCTTCGGCAGAGTGTATGTCGGCGGGTATGAAGGACGCGGCGTTATCTACGGGGCGTCGAAGAACTGATGGATGCGCGACTCCCTCCCTGCTGCATGCAGGGAGGGAGTGTTGTCCGGGCTGAATTGGATCTACTTGTTTCTGGATCGCGACGTGGCCATGCGCACAAAGCTCGCGTGATGCGTCTGTAGCATGGGTTACCCCGGACTTGATCCGGGGCTAACCCAGCGATGTCGCCACGAAGACGTCGGATTGCGCTGCGCCAACCCAACCTGCGCGTGCCATCCCGCCCAGTCGGCGGCCTCGGCCCGCCTGCAGAGGAAGGAACGTATCCTCGCGAGCTTCTACGCGCTTGAGGCCATCATTCCCGCCAGTCCGCAAGCTGGAATGTCATCCCAGCTTGCAAACCACTCCACGTCAAACCATCAGAAGCGCCAGGTCACGCCGCCTTTGAATCCGCTGTCCACCGCGTGCTGCGCCAGTTGCCCGGTGTAAGCCACGTTGAACGATACGGCCGGCGTCACCTGCAGCATGAGACCGGCATCGATCACGAGTGCATCGCGCGCCATCGGTACGCCTTGCACGGTGAACGGATCGCCGCCCCCAAATGCCATCACGCTGCGCGGATCCACATAGCCGGAAGCATGGCGCCAGCCCAGCGTGCCGTAAGCGTTGAACAGATCGCCATTGCATCGGAAACGCGCATTCGCATGCGCGCCCAAGGTGGTATACGTCACCGCATGCCGGCTGCCGCTGCCCGACAGTGCAGCCGCACTGCCCTGCTCCTGGAAACCATTCGTGTTGAGCCTTACGTAAGCGGCTTGCGCAAACGGCTCCAGCGCCGCGCGCTTGAACGCAAACGCATAGCCGGCTTCGCCAAATAGCTGCCTGGTGGATGCATTGGTGCCATTCCACGTCGCGCCCAGATCCGGCAGCTGCAGATTGCGCGTCATGGTCAAGCTGTGTCCGGTATACGCCGCGCCCGCACGCAATCCCCAGCTTCCCAGCTGAGTGCCTGCATATACGCTCAGATACATGTCATCGCTATGCCCGGTGGCGCTGCGCTGCGGCGACTGGAACGTGGTCTGCGTGTAGCCGGTGGCCACACCCACACGGCCGTGCTCGCCCAACGGCACGTCCGCACCCAGCAGAAAGCCGCTCAACGTGTCGGACAACGGCGCGGCATTGCCATCGCCACCGAGGCGATCCCACGAGCCCACGAACTGCCCCCACCAGGTGAGGTCATCGGCGTGCGTTTGCGTCGTCTGGCTCGTCGCGGACACCTGGTCGCCCGACGCTGTCGCCGCGCGCAGGCGTTCGGTTACCGCATCGCGCATCACGCGGCTGTCGTCGAGGAAGCTGCCCTGCACGCTGGCATACACATCGCCGGAAAGCAGATCGGCGGCGTGACGCACCTGCGCATCCGTGGCCAGGTTGGAAACGGTGATGAACGGCAGGCTCGAGTCCGGCAGGCTTTGCAAGCCGGCGAGCGTGGCCGCCTGATTGGGTGTATAGGCCGCATCGGCCAGCGCGCGCTGCTGCACCACGTCGAGATAGAAGTGATCCGCATCGTAAGCCGTGCGGATGCCGAGCGTGGCGCTGAGGCTGGCATTGCCCAGCAGCGTGTACGTGCCGGTCAGGCCAGCCTCCGCGGTGAGCAAGGTGTAGCGCGTACCGAGCAGGTAAGGCTGGCGCTGCGGCGATGCGAGCAGCGCAAGCTGTGCGCCCGGCGCCACCACCGCACTGCCCTGCACCAGGATCTGGCTGGAACTGCCGGCCTGCGCGAGATTGACTTGCGCCAGGTACGTCGAGCCAGCGCTCTGCAAATAATTGCCCGCCACCGTCAAGGTTTCATACGTGCCGGCGCCATGGCCCGGTGCGATCACGCCGGTTACCACCGCCCCGCCGCCGATGCTGCCGCGGCCTGCGAGCAGGCCGGCATCGAGCACGCTGCCCGCCAGCGAACCGTCGAGCGTCAAGCCGCCCGACGGACTGATGCCGGTGCTGCCGGTGAAGGTGTTGTTGCCGGTGAGCGTTTCCATGCCGTTGGCAATCACCAGGCTGCCGCCGGTGCCGCCAACGATGCCGCCATCGGCCAGCACGCCGTCAAACGTGCCGGAGGCGTTGGTCAATTCAAGCGTGTTCGCGCCGAGCAATACCGTGCCTGCACCGGACAGCGATTGAACCAACGCCGGCGCCGATACGCGCGAAATGTCCAGCGTGCCATCCGCCTGCACGCCCGAGGAATCAGCAATCGTGCCTGGCCCGGCCAAGCCCAGCCATCCGCCCTGTTCGATCTGCGTGGCGCCGGTGTAGGTGTTTGCGCCGGTGAGCTGCGCCATGCCGCCCGCGCCGATGATCAACGGACCGCTGCCGGAGATGATGCCGGCGATGCCCTGCGGCGCCATGTCGCCCGAAATCGTATAGCCGCCATTCGTCGACACCGGGTCGATCGAGACAAAGAACGGCGTATAGCCGGTCAGCTGGTTCTGCAGGTCGTACATCACGGAGTTGTTGAAGTAGAACGAGATGCCGTAAAGGGCTTGCCCCGTGCCCAGGAACGAACTGTTGCCGAGTGTGACGACGTTGCTCGCATCGCCCGCGCTGTCGTCGCCAGTGGCGATCGACGCGGGTTGCGCGCCGGAAGCGCCGCCGGTCATGGTCAGCGTGACGCCGGGTATTTCGTTGCCATTGGCATTCACGTGGCCGGCGGCCGTTTCGCCTGCCAGCAGACCGGCATCGCTGAGATAGATGGTCGGCGTGCCCGAGTCGAGCAGGGTTTGCAACGTGGCGCTGTATTTGCCGCCGTCGAGCGTGTACGCGAACGTCAGATCGAACTGGTTCGCCGAGATCGGCGCGCCCGACAACGGAAACGTGCTTTGCGAGCCGCCGTTCCACGGCACCAGGCTGATGAACTGCGCGCGCAAGGCCGGCGTGAGATTCAAGATCACGTGCGCGCAGCTGCTGCAATTTTGCGGAGCGCCCTTCTGCGCGTTGGCGGCCACGATATAGCCGCTGGTGGTGAGGTTGCCCAGCACGCTGTCGCTGCCGAATTCGCCGGCGCCGAAAATACCGAACAGCTTGTACGTGCCGCCGTCTTCCGGACCGATGCCCCGGTCGAGATTCTGCTGCCAGGTGGCGTCGAGATACATGGGCACCTCGCCTTGCGTGTTCAGCGGGGTCCCGGCGGCCTGGTATGCCGCAATCTCGGCAAAGGTAAAGGCATAACCTTCGTTAGGCAGGAAATAACCGATCTGCGCACCGGCCTGATCGCCAAAGAGGCTGTCTTGCGTCGCGACGGCGCCCTGGTTGATCAGCACCGGAATGCCCTTCTCGTTCTTGACGGTCACCGCCAGCGTGTTGGAGGAGGAATCGTAGAACTGCACGCTCGACACCGTGGTGCTCGCACCCAGGTTGCCATACGTGCCATCGCCGTAGAGCGTGAGCGCAGGCGAGGTCGGCGTGACCGGCACACCCGGCGCCATCGGAAACCACGGCTGGCCGTTGCTGCCGGAGCCCACGTCGATGTTGAAGGCGGTGGAGCCGGTATCGAACATGTACTCCTGCGGCGCCGCGCCATTCACGCCAATGTTGATACCCAGCCTGTCCCCACTGACGCCACCGCCCGATTCGTTGATCACGTCCAGCGGTATCGTGACAGCGGGTGGTTGCTCCTGCGCATGCGTGCGTTGCGCAAGTCCGAGGATGCAAGCCAACGCCAACGCAGAGCGTACATATGTCATGCGATTCATCTTTCTGGATTCTCCCCCGTGGCGACGCGCCACTGTTCGTCAAGTCAAAAAGTGTTGCTTGCGCAGCGGCATGGTTTTCCCGCAAGCCAGCGGATGCGGCGTGGCCTGCGGCGAATTGTCGAACTGATCCAGCTTTGCGAACGCAAGACGACTCCCTCTTCGCTTGCGCAGAGGGAGCTTCTGCTTGGATCAGCGCACGCATAACCGCAACGCATCGCGTGATATCACCGTTGGGTTAGCGCTGCGCAACCCAACGATGTCGCTTCGAAGACGTTGGGTTACGCTGCGCTAACCCAACCTACGATTGGCTTCCCCTGTTCTGCCGGTCAAGGCTCGCAGCGCCTAACGCTTACCAAGCCCAGCGCATAAGCACGTTGCCCGCATAGGTGTGCTGGCGTTGCCCGTCGAGCGCCTGGTTGTCGCTGACCGACACGAACAGGCTGCCCTTCGTCCACAGCTTCAGCACCACGCCGGCATCCACTTCCCCGCTCAGTCTTTTCGCCGGCGTCTGGATCGGCATGGAGCCGTCGAACATCGCCGTATCGTTGCCACCCCCGCTATGGATCACGTTGAGCCGCACGTACGGCTGCCACGTATCAAAATCGCCAACCAGGCGGACACCCGCGCGCTCGACCAGCGTATTGCCGCTGCGGAAGGCCACGCTGGAAACGCCATCGTTGGCAGTGCCGCGCAATGCGCGCTGCCAGATCAGTTGCGCCTGCGGTTCGAGCGAGATGCCCGCGCCCAGCGAAAACGGCACGCCGGCTTCCACCGAGCCGGTAAGCGCGCGTCCATGCATGCTCGCAACAGTGCCGTCGCGCGACAACGGATGACCGTTGAAGACGGTGTTCATCAACACCGTATCGGTGTACCAGTTGCCGGCGCCGATATGCGTCCAGTAAGCGCCGGCGCTGTATGCGCTGATGGCGAGGTTGCCGGCATAGAGATTGGCCTGGCCGGATACATTGCCATCGACGCCGCCCGCGGCCCGGGCGAAGCCCGCAAACACGCCGTAGCGGTTATGCCGGCCATCGGCGTCCACATCGGCATAAAGATCGTGCCCGACCTGCACGCCGCCGATGCTGCCGTGGAATTGCGGATCGACGCTGCCGCCCTGCGCAAGCGTACTGCGTCCGCCCCACATGCGTTCCCACGCCGCCGGCAGCGGGCCGTCTTCGGTGAGCAGCGATTGGTCGCCCTGGCGTTGGTGGAAATTTTCCAGTTGCAACATGCCCAGCTCGCGCATCACCGGAGCCGCCGCCGCATACAGCGCCACCTCGGGGCGATAAAGCGGTATGGGGTTGTCGATCAACGTGTCGCGCAAATACCAGTTTTGCGCCGTACCGGGTGTGATGCCGCCGCGCACCAGGGAGTATTCATAGGCGCCCGCTTTCACGGAGCCATCCGCCAGCACGAAGGCCTTGGCATCGGTGGTGCCGCCGTTGGCGGCTTGCACCACCAGAATGCCGTCCGAACGAATCGGACCACCCTGCCCACCGACGTTGTTGATCTTCAGCAAGGTCGAGCCCGTTGCGGTGCCGCCGTTGATGACGAGCTTGTCCGCGGTGGAACCGTCGCCGCCCAGCACCGCGTTCAGCGCCACGATGCCGTTCTGCCCGACATAGTTGTGCACGGTCAGCGTATTGCCGACGCCGGTCCCACCCAGTTGCACCACGCCGGCATTGAGCAGCTGGCCCTTGATAGAGAACCCACCTTGCACGTCGCTCATGTACGCCGCGGACGCCACCACAAGCACGCCGCTGTTGCTGACGTCTCCGCCGACGCTGCCGTAGCCGGCCAGCACCGCCTCCGGCGCCACGTTCACGTTGCCGGCAAGGGATGCGCCCGGTGTGGAAGCATCGCCGACAACCAGCGTTCCTGCATTGACAGTGGTACCGCCGCGCCAGGTGTTGGCGCCGTCCAGCACCAGCGTGCCCGCGCCTGCTTTAACCAGCGCACCGCTGCCGTCGATGTTCTGCCAGATCGTGGTCTGGAAGCCTTGCGTATCGATCACGCCGCCACCGTCTGCGACGGTTATCGCGCGCGTGCCGGCAAGATCGAAACTGCTGCCCCATTGCAGCGTGCCGCCATCGAACGTGATGCCGCCGGACGGATCGCCCAGCGCGTTGTCTGCGGCGACCGACAGTACGCCCTGCTTGATGATGGTGCCGCCGGTGTACGCATTGCCGCCTACGGCGCTCGGCGCGAGCGTCAGCGTGCCGGCACCATCCTTCTCCAGCGCACCGCTGCCGGCGATCAGGCCGTCGTATACGCCATCCGTGTTCTGCGCAAATTGCAGCAGGCCATTGTCCAGGACATTCTTCGACAGGCTGCCGGATTCTGCCCGCAGCGTGCCCGACGGATCGATCACCAACTGGCCGGTATAGGCTGAATTGTCCGCCGTCAGCACCAGCGTGCCCTGCTGCACTTCGGTGAGCGTCAGGCCCATCGGCGCAAGCGGTGTCGCCACCGTCCAGGTGCCGTCGTCCTGCTTGAGCAGCGTTTGAAAACCGGTGACGTTGCCGGGCGCCGTATCGTTACCGCTGCCGTTCAAAGTGAGCAGGTTATCGCTGCCGCCGCCCTGGATGGCGCCGCTGATGACAGAGCCGGTGTACGCATGCAGGGTATCGTTGCCGCCCCAGAAATAAATGTTGCCGATCACGCGACCGCGATTGGTGAAGTCGATGGAACCGACGCCGTCGCCCGGCGAGCCCAGCACGTTGCCCGAGGGCAGCGCGGTTTCGATCAAACCGGTCTCGTTATTGATGACAGTGTTGGGACTGTCGGCCACCTGGAACCATATCGCGGCAGCGTTGACGCTGCTGATGGTGCCATTGTTGATGATAGTGTTGCCGCCACCTTGCGGATTGATGGCCTCGCCTCTGATCTGCGTGCCGGTCGACGCCACCGTCGCCCCTTGCTCGATCGTCAGCGTATTGCCGCTGCGAAATTCGATCGTATTGGAGCCGCTTCCATAATTGCCGTCGCCCACCCCTTCCACGGACGCGTTCTGCACCAGCGCGCCCGACTGGATCACGATGTTCGAGTTGTCGGAAAGCGAGATGGCGGGTGCATCACCCGTGACGATCTGGGAACCCTGGCCAATCGTGACGGTGGAACCGACGGGCGTGTCACGGCCGGCGCCGACGGTGGTGGTCCACGGCGACGGTGCCGCGGTATCGCAGGTGGTGGCGTTGCCGGCAGTCGTGCAGTTGGCGTGCGCCATCAGCGGCAGCATAAGCAAGCATGCTATCGCGCCGTAAAGAGGCCGTTTCGCCAAGCGCCCCATCCCAATCGATACATTCTTTAATGAATCGCCACGAACACCTGAATGGTTATATTTATTTTTGTCGATCATTCTCGCCACCATTTTGTTTTCGCCAATGAAAACTGAAAATGCATCGCCCGCATGTCCGTAAATACCGTTATTCGCGAAAAAGACATCAGCACGACGCCCTCGCCGGACACGCGAGCGCACGCACGCGTCCTGGCGCGACCTTTCGCTCCATTTGAAGGCGTTATTGCTGCGGGAAAAGCACGCCCAGCGACAGCGACGCCATCGTGTGCGCATCACGTAACGGCATACCTGCATGCCGCGTGCAAAATCGTTTTTCCTTACCTTTTATGCAAAGAAACGGTTCCATGCGATGGATTTCGCACGCATGACCATCATAGGCGCCCGTACGTGGGACTCACATGTGAAAGAGTGACCTAATATCTATCTGCGAGGGACAAAACGGCACCTGATTAGCGTCGAATTCCAGCTACGCCATGCATTTCAATTTCGTCGCCCCGGCGAACGCCGGGGCCTAGCGACTTTAAGGCGGAAAGACACTGGGTCCGGCGCCGGGACGACGAACTAGCATTACGCAGCACTCCACGTTGTCTACCATCCGCAGCTGAGATTCGGCGCTAATCAGGAACTACCTTGTCCGGCTAAAACGACACTATGCGCTAACGACAGATCAATGCTTCGTTGGCAAGCCTCGCATTACCTCCCCGTCATTTCGGTGAAGGACCACGACTGTCCGGGAAAAATCTCCGCATGCCTTGCGGAAATAGCTAAAAGTTCGTCATCCCGGCGAAAGCCGGGATGACGAATCGTTAGCGCGAATGTGCAGGCAAAAAACCGCGCACTTGGGTTATGTGCCGGTTTCCTTTTGGTGATTCATGTTTCCCCAGACAGCAGCGGGCGAAGGCCGGAATCCATGCGGGCGACAAATGCCTTGGCGAAAAACATTCGCGCCTTCAGAAATAAGGCGGCGCCTTATCCGACGGCAGCACCCGGTCACCGGCAAGCTGCTGCGCCTTGCGCAGTGCACTGTCCGTTGCGGACACCTGCCCAAGCGCGCGATAAACACGCGCTTCCAGCCACGCCACCCGCCAGTCCAACCCGTTCCAGGTTGAGAGCCGCCCGACGATGGCCATGGCCTGATCGGTGTCGCCAGCCTCCAGGCACGCGATGGCGTAGCCCTGGCCTGCGCTGACGATAAGCCCGGGCACGCCCAGCAGTTCGGCCTGGTCCATCGCAAGCTTGAGTTGTTCGAGCGCCGATGTGCGATGCCCTTCGCTCCAGGCTTCAGCCGCCTTCGCGCGCATCAGCATGATATCCATCCATGCCGTGCGCCTCGGCGCATGTTCCACCCAGGACTGCAAGGTCGCCACGGCGCGCCTCAATTCGGGAAGTTTGCCGGCGCGTACCAGCACGTGGATGTTGACGAGATTGGCTTCGATATAGCTGGCGCTGTCCGCGTCCTGATCCAGCTCCTGCAGCCCATCGCCGACCAGGGCTTTGGAAATCCATGCCTGGGCTGCCGGCACGTCATCGTGATCCAGCGCAAACTGGGACAGCAGCGAGTGAGCCCACGCCTCCAGAACGGCTTCTTCTTTTTTATCCAGCTGCGGGAGCAAATCCTTCAGCAGGACGGCGGCTTCGCCAGTGCGTCCGTTGTCGGCCAATGCGACAGCGCGCCAGATCGTCAAGGCGTGCCGCAGGTAGCGATCGCCGACTTGCAGATGTGTCCGCTCGAACGGCCAATAACGGCCGGTGGCATCAAGCTCTGCGGCGTATTGCAGCAGCGCCTTTTGCGCCGCGATCAGGCCCTGCAACGGCATGCCCAGGAATTTTCGCGCCCCCATGCGTTGCAATCGTTCGTAATCGCGTTGCGCCAGGGCCAGCGCCTGCTGGTATTGCCCGCGATCCATGGCGATATCGGCCATGGCTTGCGCCACGCAGACCTGCCCTACCGTATCGCCGGCAAGCCCGGCGTTGACGTAGGCAAGGCCCAGATCGGAGGTCGCCTGGTCGAACTTCCCCTCGTATGTTTTCAACAGGCCGCGCGCGTGATACGCCGTCGCCAGCGCCCGTGCATCCTTCTGCTCACGCAACAGGCTTACGGCTTCATCGAGTACGGCGTCGCCTTCGGCGAACCGACGCTGGCGGTAATAGACGTACCAGAAATCCGTCAACGCCCTGCCCCTGAGCAGCGGCTGCTGGTCCGCAGGCAATTGCTGCAACAGCTTGGTCAGCCGCTGCTCGCAGGGGTCGGGCTCTCCCAGATGGCAATGGAAATTCGCCTCGGCCAGCGCGAGCTCGGGCGCATTGCGCAAGGATGGCGGGGCCTTGTCGAGCAGCTCGAGCTCCAGCTCCTGCTGGCCGGCAAGTTCCGCGGCATCTATGCGCAACAGGTATTCCTGCAGCGAAAGATTGTTCGGCAACGTGCCCGGTGATTTCGCCACGCCCCATTGCATCGACAGCAAGACGCTGGCCGCATGGGCCGCGGTCAACACATCGGTGGATGAGGACTCCACCTGCCAATGACCATCGCCTTTGCCTTTGGCGTCCAGTTGCACGGTCCACACATTGCCCCTCAGCGTGACCTTGGGCGTCAGCACCAGCGCAAACGAAGAAGACGGTGAAGCCGCGGCGTTCGCAGGCTGATCCACCAGGCTCAGCACGGTCCGGCTGCTCTCCGTGGGAATCCTGTCGGCGCGCAACTGCTGGGAAACCAGCTCCATCAAGCCAAAGCGCAGCCAGTCCCAATCCTTGGGTGCATTCACGTCGGCCGGCAACACGATCGCCGTCTGGCCGGAGCGAAGCATGGGCGCAGAGGCCTCGTGCCGATGGGAACGCCAGACAACATGGCCCGCCGCAAGCAGGGCCATCAGCCCGATGCCAAGACATGCAAGCCATGCAGCATTCTTGCGCGAGAGCCTGCCACGCGCGCCGACTGCAGCGTTCCTCTGCTCGGCTGCAACCGGAATCACAGGCGTCGACGCATCCGAAACCTCATGCTCGACCGTGTCCGGCAGCCAGCGGTATCCCGCGCGCGAAATGGTCTTGATGCACTGCTGCCCATCGCCTGCGTCGGCCAGTTGCCGCCGCAGGCGCATGATGGTTTGCGCGACGAGATTGTCGCTGACGTCGGAGCGGCCCCAGACCGCGGAGACCAGTTCCTCCCTGCCGACGGGCCGCTCGCGACGCTCGATCAGATACACCAGGCAGTCGAAAGCGCTGGCCGCGACGACCAGAGGCTCGCCACCGCGCAGCAGTTCCCTGGCCAGGGGGTCCAGCCGGAAATCGCCGAAGCAGTAGACGATTTTTTTCATACCAGGCTGCGTCCTTGTTCAAAAGAAACAGGCGCTAGAACTGCCAGCTCACCTTGCCCCTGAAGCCGGCGTCCGTCGCGTGCGCGGCCACTTGGGCGTCGTACGAAACGCCCAGTTTCAGGCGCTTGTTTACCGCCACGTCGATGCCCGCGCTCACGACCACGGCATTGCGCGCAATCGGCAATCCCTGCACGGCGAAAGCGCCAGCATCGGCAAAGGCCAGCGACGTGCCGGTTTTCAGATTGCCGGAAACGTGACGCCAGCCCGCTGAGGCATGCGCGGTGAATGCGTCGCCCTGGAAAACGAAGTGCGTTGCCGCGCGCGTGCCCAGCGTCGTATAGACAACGGCATGCCGGCTGCCCTGCACCGCCAGCGCCATCACGCTGTCGCGCTCGCGGAACGCATCGGTGCTCAGCCTTACGTAAGCCGCCTGCACGAACGGCTCGACCACCGCCTTGTTGAAAGACAGGCGGTAGGCCGCATTGCCATAGAATTCCGTAGTACGCGCGGTGGCGCTGCCACGCACGTTGCCGGAAAAATCGGCCATCGTCACGCGACGGTTCGCATCCATGCCGTGCTGCGTGTAATCGCCGCCGGCGCTCAACGCCAGCGCGTCGAACGAGGTGCCCGCATACAGGCCGACATGGACATCGTCGCTCGACAGCGACGAGGCGCGCTGCGACAGGCCGAGCGACGTTCTGGTATAGCCGCCGACCACACCGATGCGGCTGCCTTCGCCCACCGGCATGTCCGCGCCGAACAGAAAGCCGCCGGTGGTGCGGGAGGCGGCCGCGCCGTTGCCGGTGTCGTCCTGCCGGCCCCACGAACCGACCGATTGCCCCCACCAGGTGACGCCGTTGGACTGGGTCGTGGCTCGCTGGCCGGAAGTGGCGCTTATCCCGTAGTTATCCAGATTCGCCTGACTGAGGCGACTGGTGACCGCATCGCGCACGATGCGCGCATCGTCCAGGTAAGTGCTTTGCGCGCTGGCGTAGATTTCGCCCGACAGTTGATCCGCACCGTTGCGCAGTTGCGCATCGTTTTGCAGATTGGCCAGCACCACGAACGGCGCGCTGCTGGATGGCATGTTCTGCACCGCAGTGAGCACCGCCGCCTGGTTGGCGGTGCGGGCCGCCGCCACCAACGCGGGTGGCGCTGGCGGCGCCAACGGCGGCAATGTCGATGCGGGAGACGGTGTTGGTGTTGGTGTTGGTGTTGGTGTTGGTGTTGGTGTTGGTGTTGGTGTTGGTGTTGGTGTTGGTGTTGGTGTTGGTGTTGGTGTTGGTGTTGG
>Ga0209026_1000377_pt1 | contig 40941 bp, 35 predicted proteins | sample AraplaCL_Col_mCL_FD_184262 | JGI IMG/M metagenome (GOLD analysis project Ga0209026, IMG submission 184262) | Arabidopsis root microbial communities from the University of North Carolina, USA - plate scrape CL_Col_mCL (SPAdes) (version 2) | ecosystem: Host-associated > Plants > Roots >... | reverse complement strand
ACCTACAAGGTTGAGAAGGTATTTAAGCACGATACCAGCTCGTATACCGAAGGGTTAGAATATCATGAAGACAATGGGTTTCTGTACGAAAGCACCGGCGAACAAGGCCACTCATACCTGCAAAAGGTTGATTTAAACAGTGGAAAAATAGTGCAAAGCACCAAGCTTGACCAGCAATATTTTGGCGAAGGCATTGCCACCGTTGGCGATAAGATTTTGATGCTAACCTACCGTGAAGGAAAGGCTTTTGTTTATGATAAGAACACCTTTAAGTTATTAAGCACCATACCATACACCTGGGGCCGCGAAGGCTGGGGGATGTGTTTTGACGGTAAGCGGATATTGAACGATGATAGCACTAACCGCATCTTCTTTTTAAATAAAGATACTTATATGCCGCAAGGTTATATTGATGTTTATGATGATAAAGGTCCTATCGATAAGGTTAACGAGCTGGAGTATATCGACGGTAAAATATATGCCAACGTGTACACTACCGATACCATCCTGGTGATCAACCCTAAAAATGGCGCCGTGTTGCAACGTATCGATATGAAAAACCTTTGGCCAAATGCGCAAAGGCCCGCCGACTATGATAGCGGCAATAACGTTTTGAACGGAATTGCTTACGACGAAAAAGGCAAACGTATTTTTGTGACCGGGAAAAAGTGGCCGCATTTATACCAGGTAACCTTTGTTAAAAAGTAGCCATCTTTATTTTCGGCAATGTAAATTGTTGTGAATAAGGCCGTAATACCTTTACTTTGTAGCTCCTATGTATTGCTGGCGGAGGGATTGTGGTTTTTTGTGGCATAAATTCCCCAAAACGAGGTGTGTACAAACTAGGGGTACCCTTAAATCATTATTATTTTAATAGTTAACGTATCGGAACAACTTTTGCTTAATAAATGCCGTATATATCAACCTGTTTAAGTAAAAGGAAAACTGAATTATATTCCATGAAAAAAATATTACTACTTGCTGCTTTATTTGGTGTTGTAGCATTTTCGTCCTGTAAGAAATCTGAAACTACAAGCCCCGCTGATAATCTAACCGGCACTAACGCTATACAAGCTCCGGCAGGCTTTGACTGGTCGAGCTCAAGAAGCTTAAGCGTAACTGCAAGCATAACCGATACGCGCTTCGCCGCTAACGTTCACAGAATTGCTATTTACGATGGCGATCCATTCAACGGCGGTACATTGCTGGCAGCCGGCTCAGCTACAACAGCCACAGCTTTTACTGCAAAAGTAAATATCCCAACTGCAGCTACCTCTTTATATGTAGTAAAAACCTCTCCCGATAAATCGCAGATCGTTCAAAAAGTAACACTTAGCGGTGGCGATATTGCTGTTTCTTTTGGCGCTATCGATCCAAGCGTAACTGCCGATAAATCATCGGGGTCGGGTAAACTGCAGGTTTTAGGCGGTGTAACCCCGGCCAGCCCTGACTGCACGAGCGGCTGTTCAACCACTATTGCTACCAGCACCAGCAATGTCAATGTAAATACCGGCAATGTTATTTGCATCACAGGCAGCAACATCACCGTAAACTTTGCCAGCGTTAACGGCGGTACGGTAAGGGTATGCGGCGCAAATGTAACTTTACAAAACTATAACTTCTCAAATGGTTCAACCATATTGGTTGCTACCAATGGGTCGGTAAACCTAAGCGGAGTAAACTTCAACTCATCGACATCGGTATTGTCGAACTGGGGCACAGTTAATTATGCCGGTGCTTTCCCGGATAACGGCATTGTAAATAATTATGGTACGATGAACATAGCCGGCGATTTTAACATCAACAGTAACGCGGGCTCGTTAACCAACAACGGCACCATGAATATTGCAGGTAGCTTTAACAACGGCTCCTCGGCATCAGCTACTAATAATGGCAGCATGATCGTTAGTGGTAACTTCCAGCAAAACGGCGGCGCAGGCATATTTGTAAACAACTGCTCGCTGTTGGTTACAGGCAACTACAATCAAAGCTCGGCAGTTAAAAATTATAGCTACATCAAGGTTAACGGTACTACTACAATTAACAGCAGCACCACTTTAAACCTGTACAACAGCTCGATGTTTAAAACCGTTAACTTTATATTAGATGGCTCGACCATTGCAGGTAACGGCAGCACATCACTGTTTAAAATAACAGGTAGCACCAGCATTCAGAATTCGGGCGCCAATATTACCGGTCCGGTATCTGTTTGTGCGGGCACCAGCGTAAGCAGCACCTATTTGAAAAATGGCGCAGCTAACGATTGCAGCTTATATATTGCTACATCGGGCTGTAATGCCGATGGTAACGGTACACCGGCCGTTGTTGATACCGATGGCGACGGCGTACCGGATAACCTGGATGCTTATCCTACTGATGCTACCAAAGCATACATCAGCTCGGGTGGCACAGGTACCGTAGCATTTGAGGATCAATGGCCAAATAAAGGAGACTTTGACCTGAATGACCTTGTTATGGGATACGCTTATACCGTAGTTACCAATGCATCTAACGTGGTGGTACAGGTTACCGGCAAATTTAGCTTATTAGCTACGGGCGGTAATTATGGTAATGGTTTTGGCGTAGAGTTCCCGGTAGCCAGGGCTAATGTAAGCGGTTTAACCCGCGGTACGTTAGAGGCCGGCCAAACAACAGCGGTTGTTACCTTATTCTCGAATATGCGCTCGGTAATGGCCAACTGGAATACACAGCCTGGGGTTGCGCAGTCGCCCGTAGTAAAAGACAGCATTACCTTTAACGTTGCCAGCGGCCCAACCTTAAGTACCTTCGGGCAAGATGGTTATAACCCTTTCATCTGGAACATGGGTAGCGACAACAAAAGGCGCGAAGTTCACCTATGGGGTAAAACGCCAACTACTTTGGCTGATCAAACTTTATTTGGGACAGGATCGGACAATACCAACGTAGCAGCATCAAGGTATTATGTTACTACAACTGGTTTGCCTTACGCCATCAGCATACCAACGACATTTAGCTATCCAGTTGAAGGCAGCGATATTACCCTGGTTTATTTGCATTTCGCAGCATGGGCGCAATCGGGCGGGACAACTTACACCGACTGGTACAGCAATACCGCAACCGGATACAGAAATACCGCCTTGATCTATACGCATTGATTAACTGACTATATAACGTAAAGAGCCTCCCGGAATCCGGGAGGCTCTTTTGTTTAATGGCTTTTTTGAAAGGGATCAGTCGACCTTCAAAAACTTTCCGTTCGCATCAAATATCAGATCTTTGCCTTTTATCTCGGCTTCGTAGGTTAGCGTGCCTTTAGCATCGGTAACTTTGCCGGCCTCTTTAATCGGGGTTTTATAGTGCTCTTTTACATACGGCGCCACTGCTTTGGGCAAGGCGCTTACAGGTATAGCGTTAACGATCTCAACAAACTCGCCTGCAGGTGTAAAAACGGCCGAATTATCTTCGCCCGATTTTCCACCCCAGTTGGCTTCAAAGTTACCTTTCTCTTTTTCCCAGTTTACTTTAGTTGCAGCCGGGTACTTTTTTGCCAACGATGCTTTTACCACCGCCGGCACATCTTTGGGTTTTACATCCTGGGCCATTAAGCTCAATGTTCCGCAGATCAATACACCTGCCATTAAAAATGTCTTTTTCATAATTTTCGCGAATTAGTGTTTATTGTCAATTATAGTACAGGTTTCTGTAAAAAGTCTGTATACAATTTGTGCTTATTTTCAATTGGTAAAACAATTTACCCCACTCACACCTTAATATCAAGTTATAGCCGCTGTAAATAGATGAACCTAAAAACTATTAAAAAACAAATACTCCTATTGTTGTTTATCGGGATACTTATTCCTTTATCTTCAAAGGGTTATGCAGTACTTGCTCACGAAGCATTAATTGATGCCAGTTGGGAAAAATACCTACAGCCATTGCTCAAAAAGCAATACCCGGCGAGTACTGATGAAGAGTTGAAAAAAGCGCACTCTTACGCTTACGGCGGCGCGCTTATCGCCGATATGGGCTACTATCCTTTTGGCAGCACTTATTATACCGATCTGGCTCATTACGTGCGTAGCGGCGATTTTGTGATGGCCCTGATCAACGAATCGGAAACACTGAATGAGTACGCCTTTGCACTTGGCGCTTTATCGCATTATATGGCCGATCAGTACGGGCACTCCCTGGCAACCAACAAGGCTGTTCCAATTATCTATCCCAAACTGAAAGAAAAATATGGCAATGTGATAACTTACGAAGAAGACCATATTTCGCATAGCAGAATGGAGTTCGCGTTTGATGTTTTGCAAACAGCCCGCGGTAATTATGCACCAACCGCATATCATGATTTTATAGGTTTTAACGTAGCCCGGCCTGTACTGGAGCGGGCTTTTTTACGCACGTACGGTGAGGATATCAATGTTGTGTTTGGCGACCTGTCGTTAAGCATCTCCACATTCAGATGGGCAGTAAAAAACCTGTTCCCGGGTTTAGCCAGAACTGCCTGGTCGTTAAAAAAAGATGATATACAGAAAACCAACCCTGGCCTTACTGCGCGAAAATTCAGGTACCGGATGCACCGGAAAGATTATATCGCCGAATTTGGAAAAGAACACGAGAAACCCGGTTTTAAAGCGGGGGTATTTGCTTTTATCATAAAAATATTACCTAAAGTAGGTCCGTTAAAAGCGTTGAAGTTTAAATCGCCGGGGCCGGAGGGCGAAAAGCTGTTTACCACCAGTTTTGATAGCATACTGGTACATTACCAAACCGCATTAACCCGGCTGAATAATAAAGCGCTGGTATTGCCCGATATTGATTTTGATACCGGCAAACCAACCAAAATGGGCGAATACGGCCTTACCGATGACACCTATAGCGACCTGCTATTAAAGCTTCAGGACAAGAAATTTGATAATTTATCCAGTCCGCTAAAGCAAAACATACTGTCGTTTTACAATACTGCGGATACCACTGCTTACGCCAAAAAGAAACCCGAAGAGTGGAAAAAGACTTATGTTGCCCTGCAGCAATTAAAGGCGGCACCAACCATTAAAATGGATACACTAAAAAACTTTATGCCGGATAAGAAAGAGAAAACAAAAGGGCAGTAATTTGATACTGCCCTTTTGCCGGGTTATGAGTTAGTAGGCGTTATGCTGCTTAAGCATATCAATATCTTTGGGTTGTATATCTACAATCGCATGCCTGTCTACGCCGGCAATGCTAATTTCATCAAGCACGTTAACTATGTTGTTGTATACGGCATGATCGCTTCCCTTGATCAATATGATCATATCCTTGTGTGTTGAAGCCTCCACAAGCTTTTTCATCTCAATTATGGCGTTACCAATCCCTTTGTTTCCGTCCGAAGTAATTTTAGGTTCGGTAAGTGGGTCATCAGGTAATCCCCGAAATGAAAGTAATTTGTTATCCTTACCAATATCGATGGTCATTGTTCTGCTTGCCGGTACTCCCATTTGCCCTTCATCAGTAGGCATAGCTAAATCAAACATTTTTGGCTTTTGCAGCGATGTGGTCAACATAAAAAAGGTAATGAGCAAAAATGCCAGATCGACCATAGCGGTCAGATCAACACGGGCATTTAATTTTTTACGCGGAATTTTACCACCGTTTTTTTCGGGAGATGAGTTAAGCTCTGCCATGATCTTTTAGGTTTAGGTAAACAATCAGTTAATTGGATAACGGGCAGGAGCCCATTATCTAACTAAAACGCTGAGTGCGATACGATTGTTGCGGAATAAGACAGAATTATTTTTTTACTGCAGATCAATGATCGCACTCGTAAATGCTTCCGTCGGCGCTATGGAATATCAGCGTCATGGATTTATGTTGCAGGATGTCTTTAAGATCAAGCAATGCCGGATCGGGCAGTTTATCAAACACCACCACATAAAAATGCGACTGCGCGTAAAACTTACGGATGGCTACCGGATCGTTCTTTTTTGGAATATATTCCGACCCTAAACCGGTAAAAAAATAAAAACCCTCGCAAGCGTTATTATATATTTGGTAGCCGGGCTTAAAAAGCTCCAGATGGGTTTTCATCAGGTTAATCAAATCCGATTTATTCCAGTCATCATCGCTATATCCGGGTATACCGTAGTCACATTCATCGTCGTTTCGTTGCCAGTCGCGGCCATATTCGTCACGGATAAAAAATACACCGGCGATCATGGCTATCACGGCAAAAACCACTTTGTATTTTGTGTTTGCAATTTTGCGTAAAGTGCCCGGGATCCAATGGGTACAGCCCCATATAAAAGGAATAAACAACGGCGATAATAAACGGTTGTTGATGCGCTCGTACCGCGAGATGGTGGCCGAAATGATCATAAAAAGGCCATAGACTATAAAAAAGGCCAAAGCGATATTTTCGTAGGTGTTGTACCTGGACGGGTTACGAAAAGTGTTGAGCAAGAACATGATGATGATTGCCAGTACCAAAAGCAAGGTAACCGTAAACGCCAAACCATATGCCTTTTCGCCAAGGGTGAACCAATCGCACATCACGGTACCGAAATAGTGCATGTTCTCCGAAAGGGAGGTGAGCGATTTATACCTTGGCCCTGTGCCGGTGTGTGTAACCAGGGTATTGCGCACCAGGTTGATCACCAATAACGAAATGGCGATTGAGCCGAACGTGAGGATGTGGATGATCTTTTTTTTGGGCTTCAGCTCGTGATCGAACAGGAGTAGCAAGCCACCTGTGCCAACCAGTGTAATACCCGCGTAACGGGTTATTAAAGCAAGCGCCGTAATTACCGCCAGGATGATCAAATTTTTTAATGTATGTGATTTGCCATATTGGTAGTAGGCCAGGATGAATACCAGCGCCCATACGATAAACAACGTTTCGCTCCACAGGTAAGTATAAATTTCGAGCAGCGAGGGGCTCATCACAATAATAACCAGTATAAACCACTTGTATATTTTGGATTGGAAAGTAAAACGCTCCATGATGATCCCCGAAAGGAAAATGAGCGTGGCAAACAGCAGGCCATCGACATAGGGGCCCAGAACCACCGGATCGGTATGGGTTATAAATTGTGCTATGGCCAAAAAGGTAGGGTAAAAAACAGGGAACGCCACAATGGGCTTGCCGCCGAAGTATACATAGCCCAAACCATCGTTAAGGTTGCGGGCAGTACTCATGTACATAATGCTATCTGGCGAAATGCCCACACCGCTGTACCGGGTAAAAATATGGATCAATATAAAGCCGGCAATTGCGGCTATTAAAGCATCAAGGTGGTTAGTTATAAATTTTCGTAAGGCTAAAACTGCGGCCATAATTAAGTATTAAACTATAAAATCAATATCATGTTTTACTTTCTTTTTTGGGTGCGTTTTATCAATACCCATATAATGAGGCCTAAAATTATTACTGCCGAGTACATTTTTAGCCTGAAAACCAATACGCCCACCTCATAGCCCAATTTTACCGCCGAACCAATAACAAAGCAACTGTTTAAACTAATGGACAGAATGAGCAACAACAGGTAGTGGATCTTCTTCATATAAAAGCGGCTGAAATTAAAAAAATTGCCCGACATTAATACCCGTAGCCACTCAAATACCGTTTTATAAGTTACAATGCAGCTTTTTCTGTAACGATTGTACTAATATTTACGTTTATGGAGCATAAATTGCTACTGATGTTAAGCTGTTGTAGTATATTTATGGTTAACCTTTTTACCCTGTAGTTTTGTATGCGCGCTGCAACAGTAATTTTACTGACGCTATTTTTATGCTGTACTGCGGCCTTTGCCCAGAGCTACGTTGTTGAGGGTAACGTTACCGACTCGCACGGTAAGCCCATTGCCTTTGTACCGGTTTATATCAAAGGCACAAGTAATGGCACCATAGCCAACGAGCATGGCTTTTACCAACTCAAAGTTAAAACCGGGAACTACATAGTGGCGTTTAGGTTTATTGGCTACGAGCAGCAAACGTTGGATGTTAAGGTTATTGATGCGAATGTTGAATTGAACGCTACGCTCGAACCAGAAAACTACACCCTCGAAACCTATATTCCGCAGGATGCAGAGCTGGATAGCGCTACCATCATTATGCGCCAGGTTATTGCCAAACGGCAGTACTATCACAACCAGGTTAAAGAGTATTCGTGCCAGGTATATTTAAAAGCCGATCAGAAATTGTTAGACGCCCCCCATACTTTTTTAAAGGCTGATGTTGCGAAGGTTTTAAACCTCGATCCCAACCGGCGGGGTATCATCAGTTTGTTTGAGTCGATATCCGAGTTTAACGCCCGCCAACCTGGCAAGGTAAAAGAAACCATGATAGGCATGAAACACGCGGGCGGCGAAAACCCTTTCGGCTTAAACCGCGCGCTTGACCTGAGGGTTGATCTATACGATAACCTTTTGTCGTGGGGCGGCATGAGCATTCGCAGCTATGTTTCGCCTATTGCCGATAATGCTTTACGCTTTTATAAATACACCCTATTGCAACGGTTTACCGATGACGATAAAAAAATAGATATTATACAGGTTGACCCCAAACATGGGGACGAACACCTTTTTAATGGCATCCTTTATGTAATTGAGGGCGATTGGCGACTTTACGGTGCTAATTTGCATTTGTATAAACGTGCACACATTGATTTTGTTGACACGCTTAACATTCAGCAGCAATATATACCGGTAGCGGATAGCGTGTGGATGCCCTTATCTTTAAATTTTAATTTTACTGGTAAAATAGTTGGATTTAAGTATGCAGGCTATTTTATTGGTGTGGCCAATAATTACAACATCGACCCCAAGTTTTCAAAACATCATTTTACTGGTGAGGTATTTGAGGTTGGGAAGGAGACCACAAAAAGAGATTCGGCTTTTTGGAGCACTAACCGCGCTATACCCTTATTGCCTGATGAGCAACGCTATTACCATCTGTTTGATGTAGCCAAGGCAAATCCCAAAGAGCAAAGAGCACAGGATTCGATTAAACTTTCTAATAACAGATTCAGGCTGATACCTTATCTGCTGCGAAATTATGAATACGATGATCCTTTTAAAAAGGTCAGGATATCTATTCCATCGCCTTTTAAGGTGGTTTTTTATAACACGGTGGAAGGTGTGAGTGTTGATATTAAACCTCAGTTTTTTAAAGAATTTGACCGGCATAAAACGCTTACGATAGAACCCGAGGCGCGGTATGGCAGCTCGGATAAGATCTTCACCTTCAACACCAATATCAATTATCGGTATAACCCGTTAAAGCAGGCCGCAGTGTACGGTACCTTCGGTTCCGACTTTTTAGACTTAAACAACTCCGGTACTTTGAGTTTGTTTTTAAACTCGTTGAGCACCTTATTTACAGGTAATAACTACCTTAAGCTTTACAAGGCCGAGTTTGCAATGGCAGGCACCCAGGGCGAAATATGCAACGGTATATTATTAAACGGGCAAATAGAATACGCTTACCGCGAAACGGTGATCAATACCTCATTATATGCCATTGGCAAGGACAGCACTCAATTGACTACTAATAACCCCTTGCACCCCAGTCCGCTCGACCCGGGCAGCAACGTGCCGCTGTTTCCAAATCACCAGGCGCTATCAATAAGGGGCTCGGCAACGTTTACCTTTAACCAGGAGTATACCATGAACCCCGAAGGTAAGTTTATTGAGCCTACACGCTATCCACGTTTACGGGTGAATTACCGCAAGGGGGTACAGATATTAGGATCGGATGTAAATTACGACTTTCTGTCTGTCGACTTTTTTCAGGATCAATTGCGGATGGGGATCATGGGCTACTCGTCGTATTTTATATCGGCCGGTAAATTTTTCAATAACAAATACTTGTATTACCCCGACTATAAGCAATTTAGAGGGGGGCAAAGCTTCTTCTTCGATTCGAGTTTAGGTAGTTTTCACTTTTTAGATTACTATACGTATAGCACCAATAAGCAATATTTTGAGGCTCATGTTGAACATAACTTTGCGGGATATTTTTTAGGCAAGCTGCCATTTATCCGTGCGCTCAACCTCGAAGAAATAATAGGAGGTTCGTTTTTAACGCAAGAGCTGCTGCCCGGATATAAGGAGTATTATATTGGGTTAAAGCGGACCGCGCTGAGGCTGGATTACGGCTTTTCGTATGGCCGCAATCTGCCTGTTTTGCAAGGCTTCAGGTTTACTTACAATTTCTGATCGCGATCAAAAATCCCTTTTTTGTAATCGCTCACAAAATCCTTGTAATCCTTTTTAGCTTGCTTTGCATATTTTGCGGAGTAAGCAAGCAAGCTGTCGTGCCAATCTGTGTTCGCGCCAAAAGCTATTAAGTCATCGGCTATAGCCGAACCCTGCCTGCCACTGCTGCGTAGGTGCGATGAAGCCGCCAATATTGCCATATCATCAATAACCTGGTAAATGTCGCGGTAACGCTCCTTGATCAAATCAAAATCGATGCGGTCTTCGGTGGGTTGCATTTCCTGGATCAGGTACGAGTCGTCCCTGAAATTAGTGACACTTATTAAAGCCGGCGAAACATTCTGCATACGAAGTTGAACGGCCAAAACCCTGTCGGCCTCGGTTTCCCAATCGGGTTGCTTAACCTTAATATAGGGTTGTAATGATGACGTTTTAGCTTGTTTCATATCAATAAGCAGATACCGTTTTTTATCTTGCGCGCTCCTGAGTAGAAACATGTACCTTTTAATTCCTACACTACCGGTACCGGCGAATCTAAATACCGCGTCGATAGCTTTAAAGTTATAAGGGCCGTCGCTGCTATTGGCTATCCACTCTGTAATGTGGTGCAACAATTCGGCCTTTAATTTTTGATCAAGTTCGAAATGCCTTTTGTGGTTTAAGGATAGTACAAGTTTGCCTTTTTTTACCTCGGTACGTTTGTCCAATAACTCTTTTATTTTGCGATTGGCCTCCTTTTCTAAAAAAGTGCAAACAATCCCCTTGGCCGTACGTGGTTCGATGGATATGGCTTTGCCTGTTTTTAACGTTGCCGAATAAGATTTTAAAAAGAGTTGAGCCATGCGCATCGCTTCTTCATCGCCAATTTGTAGGGAATGGAAAGCGATGATGATACTGGTTAGCATCCGCGATAGCTCCCAGTTTATGGGAGCCAGCAGGCCTTCGTCAAAATCGTTCACATCAAAATAAACCAACCGGTTATCGCCTTTATAGCTGCCGTAGTTTTCGATGTGCAGGTCGCCACAGATCCATGCTAATGGTGACTTTGGAAATTGCTTTTTAGCCTCACTTAAATCTTCGTAAAACAGATGGCAGGTGCCACGGTAAAAACGGAACGCATTTTCGGTCATGGCCTCGTACTTTAAACGGACCATGTGCGGAAGAAGGGGTTTATTAAAATCGATTATCCTCTGCGAAATTTTATGCATTCCAAATCAGTCTATCCAAACAATCGCAAAACGCTTAAATTGTTTGTTGATTTGTTGAAATTACAAAATCTGAAAGGAAGAAAGGTATTATTTCTTTTCGGAAGTGGTGCTTTTTGGATCGGCAGGATCTTCTTTTTTTCCTTCGCTGGCTTCTTTAAAATGACGGATGCCTTCGCCAAGGCCTTTTGCAAACTCAGGTATTTTACGGCCACCAAACAATAACAAAGCAACTGCAGCTATGATGATGAGGTCTTGTCCGCTAAAAAATAAAAGTGTTGCGTGTATCATGTTGTTGATTTTTAATGTACTTGTGCCAAATAATGCAGCTAAGTTACGAATTATAATTAAATCAAAAGTTTATTTTGACGAGTGCGTAAACTGCCTTGATAAAAAAGGGCCGCGGCTTGATGAACCGCGGCCCCATTACCAAATATGTATATGATAGAGCTGCCTTTTAATTAGTTTGAAGGCGGCGGATTGTTGTTGTTATCTTCAGGATACTGTTGATCATCATCGGTGCCCGGGTTGGTGTTCAACTCACCGTCTTTACCGGCTATCTGGTACGATACGGTACCATCATCGTTAGTTACGGGCTGATAGTATACACCGTTTAACTGGTAGTATTGTACACCATCTATCATGATGCTTTCGGCACCGGCTGGCAACTGGTTAACTAAAGCGCCAATCGGCGGAGCTACAACCTGGTAACCGCCGTTATATGGCTGGTAATAATAACCTTGATCGTAGTAGTATTGTGCCCCGCCATAATAAAACGGATAATAACCGTAAGGCAAAGTATTGATATAAAAACCTATACGAGGTGTGTAAAAGTGGGTATAATAACCGCCGTAAAAGTGGAAATATCCACCTCTGTAAACCGGGCGATAGCCATAATACCTGCCACCGTAGCCGCCGCGATATTCGCCGCCACGATAATAATTGCCCCGTGGAGAATTGTAGCCTCTTGGCGAATTATACCCACGTGGAGAGTTGTAATAACCTCTTGATTGCGGATAGCCGTTTACGGTATTATGGCCACCTTGTGGGTAACCGTTTACGCTGTTATGGCCGCCTTGGGGTGTCGAATAGTTGCCACGTGGAGCGTTATAATTATGCCCTTGCGGGAAGCTGCCACGCGGTGTATTACCATAGTGATTACCTTGAGGTGCGGAGTTTCCGCGGGGTGACGGTGAATAAGAATGTCCTCCGCTAAAGCCACCGCCGTGGTTGCCGTAAGAGCCGCCACCGCCATGGAACCCGCCACTGCTGTGCGAGCCGCCACCGCCGCCACCACCCCGGTGACCCTGGGCGTAAGTGGCCGAAAACATAAACATTGACATTATCCCTGCAAAGGCCGGGATTAAATATTTTGATGGATTTTTCATGGTCTGTTTTTAAATTTATTTGTTAGTATGACGATATGAAAATTGAATGGTTTATGTGTTTAAAGCTTGTAATGCCTATTTTACAAATGGGTTACAAAACCAGCCGCCTTTACATACCGCCCAATATTAGTTAACGCATTTAATTACCAATTAATATACTTAAGTAAAAATATAGCAATTGTGTTGATTGTAATGCAATACACATGCCACAAATAATGGTGCGCTTACTTTTAGGTAAGATGTAGGTTAGGTTGAAAAGGTTGCATCAGAGATCAAAAATTTTAACGACATCAATCGTCCCACATGTATCTTGGGTTGAGCGCTTTGCCGCGATATTTTATTATACTATCGAGGTTATTGTATTGCGAACGGTGGAGACTATCCGGCGATGGGTTTTGTCCATAAGTTTTATAAAAATTGATAATAAATCTCCGTGTTGCCGTATCGGGTTTACGTATATACAGGCTACATACGCACATAGCCAACTCTGTTTGGGCACCAACATACGATGCTTCATCGGTATTGACAGCATATCGATAGTGAAACTTTACAGAACAAGTTTTAAAAGATAAGGTGTGCTCCTTTTTAAGATCGATATAAGGCCTTATCCAAAAAATATATATGAAAATTAAAGCCACTATCGGTAATACGACAGCTGCGGTTTTTCGCTCTTCCATAACCGTAGGTTTTTAATTAATACCATTGTAGTAATTAGGTAACCCTGATTAACCTCCCGTCTCGATTAAGTACTTTAATACATGGGCGTTGCCTGCGGCCCGCGCTATACGCTCATACGCGCACAGGCATTAGCCACAAGGCCGGTATCCGCTCCTGTCGCTAACGCAGGTATCTTCGCATTTCTATACAAACAAAAATGCCCGCTGTTAACGGGCATTAAATTTATTAAGATTTGATTTTGGCAGTTTAGAAAATATACTTGGTGCTCAAAAAGTTGGAGTCGTGGTGGTTTACGATCTCGTTGATGAGGTGCTTGTTGGTATCGTTCAATTTGGTTGCTACCAGCGAGCGGATAGAGAAGCTACGCAAGGCATCAACAACCGATAAGGTACCTTCGGCACTGTCTTTTCGTCCTGTAAAAGGGAACACATCCGGGCCGCGCTGGCACTGGCTGTTGATGTTAACACGGCTTACCAGGTTAACAAAAGGATCGATCAAAGCAGCGATCTCGGTAGGATCTTCGCTGAAGATACTCACCTGCTGGCCGTGTACCGAATCGATCTGGTATTGTATCGGCTCTTCAATGCTTTCGAAAGGTATGATCGGGATAACCGGGCCAAACTGCTCTTCGCGGTAAAGCTTCATGCTTGAGTTAACCGGGTATACAATTGCAGGGAATACGATAGACGCGGCGGTTGCTCCACCGTTTTCGTTAATTACTTTACCGCCATGTGCTGCCGCATCGGCGATAACTTCTTTTAAGTAGTCTGGTTTGCCCGGCTCGGCTAATGGGGTAATGCTTACGCCTTTTTCCCACGGCATACCTAACTTCAATTTGGCAACTTCGGCGCTTAGTAACGTGTTGAACTGATCAACCACATCCTTGTGTACAAAGAAGATCTTTAAAGCGGTGCAACGTTGACCGTTAAATGATAGCGATCCTAAAACGGCCTCGCCAACTGCCATTTTCAAATCGGCGCTTTTGGTTACGATAGCTACGTTTTTGGCATCCAGGCTTAATATCGCGCGTAAACGGTTTACTTTAGGGTGCATTTTCTTCAACTCGTTCGCTACCTTGCTCGATCCGATAAGCGTTAACACGTTTACTTTGCCCGACTGCATTAAAGCAGGTACGGTATTAGCGCCACGGCCGTAAATGGTATTTACCACACCTTTAGGGAAGCATTCGCGGAAAGCTTCCAATAAAGGGTAGTGTAATAAGGTACCGTGCTTTGGTGGTTTAAAGAGAATGGTATTACCCATGATCAGCGCAGGGATGAGCGTAGTGAAAGTTTCGTTTAACGGATAGTTGAACGGCCCCATACACAATACTACACCCAGCGGCGACCGGCGGGTTTGCGCTACGATGCCTTGCTCGATTATAAAACGTGATGATTCACGGTCGATATCTTTTAGCGCATCGATCGTTAAATTAATGTATTCAACGGTACGGTCGAACTCTTTGGTCGAATCGGCGATGGACTTGCCAATCTCCCACATGATAAGTTTAATTACCTTATCGCGCTGCTCGAGCATTTTAAATGTGAAGTTTTCGACACACTTAATACGGTCGGCAACGCTCATGGTCGGCCACTCGGCGCGGCCGCTATCGTACGCTTTGGTGGCGGCATCAAGCGCTTCCATAGCTTCTTTTTCGGTACCCAATGGGTAACTACCGATCAGTTTACGTTTTAAACCATCGGCACCCGGAAAACATATCGGCGAAAATACCTCGCAAACCGGGCCATCCCATTTTTTCATTTCGCCATTGCTCAGGTATTCGCGCTGGTGGAGCTCTCCATCCAGGCGGTACTCGGCAGGTACCTGGCTTTCCTCAACAAATAAGGATTTTAGTTGATCTTCAAAACTCATTATAGTTTGTTTATGTGAATAGAAGCGGGCTTTACGGCCCGCTTTATTAAAAAGGTCTTAAGTTAAAGCGGCTAATTACGCTGCCGACATATCTTTAGCGTTCTTAGATAATATCCTGATGATAATAAAGGCAATAATATAGGCTGACGCACAAATAGCAAACATAATAGCATAAGCTGTTTGCGGAGTATCTTTGTAAAGATCGGTTAGAAAGCCAGCCAGTTTTTGAACAATAAAACCACCAAGGCCGCCTGCCAAACCGCCGATACCCGTGACAGAACCAACGGCACGTTTAGGAAACATATCGCTTACGGTAGTGAACAGGTTAGCCGACCAGGCCTGGTGTGCAGCGGCACCTATGCAGATCACTGCAATTGCATAGGTTGCAGCGTGGGTTCCAAAGCGTGCCACATCTCCAAAATATTGGGTCGAAAACAAGGCTAATGGGAACAGGGCAATAATGAACATTGCCGTCATACGGGCTTTGCGCACAGTCATGCCCCTGTTGATCATGAACATGGGGATACTACCGCCGAATGTACTGCCAAAAATGGCGATGCCGTACACGATGAAAGTTGGCCACATTACTTCGTGCGTAGTCATGTGGAATTGTTTTTTCAAATAGTCGGGCAGCCAGAACAGCAGGAACCACCAGATGCCGTCGGTCATGAACTTGCCTACAAAAAATGCCCAGGTTTGCGGGTATTTCAATAGCTTACCCCACGACATTTTATTTTCAACCGCTACATCTTCTGATGGTGCAACGTGTGCGGCAACCAGGTCATCGCTGTGAATATAATCGAACTCGGCTTTAGTTAACGATTTATGTTTCGATGGCGGGTTGTAAAGAAGAAACCAGAATATCAACCATAAAAAACCTACTACGCCAGTTATGATATAAGCATATTGCCAACCGGGTTTGGTGCCAAAGGTTAGTAAGCACCATGGTACAAATAACGAGGCTACCATGGCGCCGATGTTTGAACCGCTGTTAAATATACCGGTAGCCAGTGCACGTTCTTTTTTAGGGAACCACTCGGCAACGGTTTTAATGGATGCGGGGAAGTTACCACCCTCGCCAATACCGAATAAACTGCGGATAACGATGTGCAACCCAACCGTGGCGCCGGCAAAAGCGTTTAATATGCCAAATAACGACCATACAATAAGCGATAGGGCCAATCCTAATTTAGTACCGATTTTATCAATAAACCAACCGGCAAGAACCGTCATCCCCGCATAAAACAGCGTGAAAAAACCGGTTACGTTGCTGTAATCGGAATTGCTCCAGCCAAAGCCGCCTTTATCTATTGGCGTGGAAAAAAAATCCTTCAGGTAACTGATCACCTGCCGGTCCATATAATTTATTGTGGTAGAAAATAACAGCAGGGTAACGATCACCCAGCGATATCTTCCCATTTTGCTCTCGCTCATAATGGTTATTTTGTTTAAAATTGGTTTATGCGGTACTTATCTGCAAGATTGTACAATCTCGATAGCTTGCTTAGTAGCTGCAGTAAGCTCTGCATATTTCTGGCCTTCCATTACTTCTTTGCTTACCAGTTTGCTTCCCATCCCAACTGCGCAAACACCGGCTTTGAACCAGCTTGAAATACTTTCTTTGGTCATATCAACACCGCCGGTAGGCATAAACAGCAAGTTAGGGAACAGCTCTTTAATCCCCGAAAGGAAAGATGGGCCCAACATGTTACCAGGGAACAATTTGATCACTTTAGCGCCTAATTTTTCGGCACGGATAATTTCGGTAGGCGTCATACAGCCCGGGAACCACAGGATGCCTGCTTTATCGGCAACCGGAACAACGTCTTCAACCAATCCGGGGCTGATGATATAATCGGCACCAGCGTCGATAAACTTCTGCGCGGTTTCGCCGTCTTTAATAGTACCTATACCTAAGTACATATCTTTCAATTCGGTGTCGCAAACTTTACGTAAAACTTTAAAGTTTTCGAAAGCCGCTTCGCCACGGTTAGTGTATTCAATAGTTTTTATGCCGGCCTCATATAAAGCGTGTAAAAGCGCTACGCTTACTTCGGGGCTTTTGTTAAAAAATAATGGTAAAATACCTTGTTCAGGTATCAGCTTTAATAGTGTTGCTTTTTTGTCCATCTCAATATTGGTTATATCTCACAATTGAGGGCTAAAGTATAAAGAAATAAAAAAGTATAGGCTATTGAGGGTAAAATAATTACGCAAACGTTCCCGGTGATTTTTTTGCCAAAACATAACTAATTAGTAATGTTTAGTGTATTTTTGGCTCCACTAAATACCTTAGTAAGTATATAACCTATTTTCAAACTAAAACATATAAAAACGATGTCTAAAAAAGTCGTAACCCTGGGAGAGATCATGTTAAGATTATCGACTCCTGATTTTAAAAGATTTGTGCAGGCCGATAGCTTTGATGTTACTTACGGTGGTGGCGAAGCCAACGTTGCAGCAGCGCTTTGCAACTACGGTTTGAACGGTACCTTCGTGTCAAAAGTTCCGGCTAATCCAATTGGCCAGGCAGCGATAAACCACCTGCGCCGTTATGGTGTTGATACCCAGTTTGTGGCCCGCGGCGGTAAACGTTTAGGTATTTACTTTTTAGAAACAGGCGCCTCGATGCGTGCTTCGCAAGTTGTTTATGACCGTGCTGATGCTTCGATATCGGAAGTTGAAGCCAGCGAGTTTGATTTTGACAAGATTTTTGAAGGGGCCGATTGGTTCCACACTACAGGTATTACACCTGCCTTGAGCGATAAAGCTGCTGCTTTAACTTTAGCTGCTTTAAAAGCTGCCAAAGCCAAAGGTATCACTACTTCTATCGACTTAAACTACCGTAAAAAACTTTGGAGCAAAGAAAAAGCCCGCGAAGTAATGACCGAGCTTTGTAAATATGTTGACGTTTGTATTGGTAACGAAGAAGATGCCGATACTACTTTAGGCTTTAAGAGCGCTGGTACCGATGTAACCAAAGGCGAACTGAACCTTGACGGTTACAAAGATGTTTTCAAACAGATGAAAGAAAAATTCGGCTTTAAATATATCGCATCTACTTTACGCGAAAGCCACAGCGCATCTGACAACGGATGGAGCGCTTTGGTATATGATGGCACCGAATTCTACCACACCAAAGAATACAACGTACGTATTGTTGACCGCGTTGGTAGCGGCGACTCTTTCGCGAGCGGCTTCATTTTCGGTTTGGTTACCGGTTTAAAAATGAGCGATGCCGCTGAGTTTGGTGTTGCAGCTTCGGCAATTAAACACACCATCCCAGGCGATTTGAACCACGCTACTTTAAGCGAGGTACAAGAGCTGGTTAAAGGTGACGGATCGGGACGCGTTCAACGATAATAAGTAGTTCATAGATCATAGTTGATGGTTCATGGTAAGCAGGCAAAATAAGAAAGCCATGAACTATGAGCCATTAACCATGAACACAAAAATAAAACAATGATCATAGATACTTTAGCAAACGGCGGTCAATACATCGCTTTGCACCCTGGCTTTAAAGCCGCTTTTGACCACCTAGCATCAATTGACCTTAACGCGCTTGAGGTTGGTAAGTATGATGTTGATGGCGTTAAATATGCCGTAATGGCTAAAGACGGTGTGAGCAAGGAAGCTGCCGGCGAGAAATTTGAGTGCCACGATAAAAACATCGATATCCAGGTATTGATAAGCGGTGTGGAAAGCATGGGCTGGAAACCGCGCAACGATTGCAAATCGCCCAAGGCAGAATACAACGCTGAGAAAGACGTAACTTTTTATGCAGACGCTGCTGAAATGTATTTTACATTGCACGCCGGCGAGTTTGTAATATTTTACCCAAATGATGTTCACGCACCGATGATCGGTGATGGCTTTATCAAGAAGCTGGTGGTAAAGGTTGCTATTTAATCAGTCTGAATCGAGAGTTTTTAGTCTAAAATTTCAAGAGCCCACACAGATTATGTGTGGGCTTTGTTGTTTAAAGGGACTTGTCTATTTGCTTGCTTTTTACTATATTTAAGAGGACGTAAGCTATCGGGCGATCCGAAGGACGATCAAAACATCGGAAAATTTTCTTACAATTTCCCCCTGCTTTTTAGTAGCAAGTAGTTAGTATCAAGTAACAAGACCAAGAAAAATATACTTTATACCTGATACTTGCGACTTGATACTATGATCGAAATACCGAAGAATACCGATGTCTTAATTCTTCACCCGGTTTTGCTCGCTTTCGGCTCCGTTGGCGTTGTGCTTGCGCTGGTCGGCGATGGCTTTACCAAAACGGTAGCCAAAGGCAACAGCTATCTGTCGGGTATCGGGTTTGTTGCGGTAATCGGCCAACGTATTGGCCAGGTTGTTAATCACACCGTCGTTTACAAAGCTGTTAAATACATCATTTACGGCTAATTTAACCGAGACGCTCGGCGATATTTTCTTAGATAATCCCAGGTTAACGCGATGCTTTTCGCCGCTCACAAATTGCGCGTTGGTTACTTTGCCCTGGTAAAAACCATCGGCTTGTATGGTCCAGTCCTTACCGGTTTTAAACTGCAGTATCGGCCTGAAGTAGTAAAACGTGCCCTGGGTATTTAACTGACCGGTATAAAAATCGCTTTTTGTATGCCGGTTTTGCACAAAGGTAAAAAAGTGAAAATTGAACCATTTGGCAGGGTCGAAAGTGGCATCGAGGTTTAGGCTAAGATATTGTACACTGCCCAAATTACCCGGCCGGCTGTAGTAGATGCCATTCAATATCTCGATGGTTTCGTTTACATCATCAACGGTTTTGCTGTAATTGGCTGTTAGGGTGATGTTTTTGTAGGTATAACCCAACTCAAACTCATTGATATACGATGGTTTTAAAAACGGGTTACCGGTATAATAGGTAAACTTATCCAACGGCGACAGGAAGGGGTTGAGCTGGTCGTAATCGGGCCGCTCGATGCGCCTGCCGTAGTTAAATGAGAGTTGCTGCTTGCCCGCGCTATCCAACTTATACTGCGCGTAAAAGGTAGGGAACAGGCTGGTATAGTTTTGTTTGAAAGTTGAATCGGGTTTTTGCGCATTACCCAACTGATGGCCGTTAGCAATAGTATTCTCTAAACGTAAACCTGCCTGGAATGAGAACTTCCTGTAATCGCGCGATGCGCTTACGTAACCCGAGTTGATGTTTTCGCGGTATAAAAAATGGTTGGTTTTGCCGTAATCGGGTAAGGTGGCGCTGCCATTTTGTGTGTAAAAGTAATTGGCAATATTATCGGTTGTGGTATAGCTGGTTTTGGCTCCGGCGGAGAACTTTATACCTGCCAGCGCCTGTTCATAATCGGCTTTAGCCGAATAAATATCCAGTTGCGATGGCAGATTTCCCGTAAGGAGATAGTTGTTAGTTATTGCGCCTGATGGAAGGTAACTGGTGTTATTATATGATTGATTGGTATTGGTTTGATAGTTCAGGTAATCCAGATCCACGGTAAGATCTTGCCCCTTTTGGGTATACTGATGGCGGTAGTTTAAGTTTACGCCCTTGTTTGTAAAACGTGCATTGCTGGCATTATCGGCTACGATGGTGGAATCGAGTATGTTTTTCGAATCCAGAAAGGTACTGGTGTTGATGGTAGGCCGGTTTGATGGATTGATCAACCCGGTAAGTACGGTGCCTATAGTGCTCTTATCCGAAAGGTAATAATCGATACCTATTTTGGCATTATAGTTTTGCGCGGTGCGGCGCAGAAAGTCGTTCTGTAAAAAGTTGGAGGTTACGTCGCCACCCGTATTTAAAAACTGCCGGTTTATGGTCAGGCTGTTTTGGCTGTTGCCTGTACTGTAACCCAGGTTGCCAAACACGTTGAGATTGTTATCGCGGTAGTTGAAGTTAAAACTATTGTTGGTGCTGCCATATTTACCCTGCGAGTAGCTGAAGTTTGTGCTGCCGTTAAAGCCTTTTATCTTGCTTCGTTTGGTTTTGATATTGATCACACCGCCCGTACCTGCGGCATCGTATTTTGCGGGTGGGTTGGTCATCAGCTCGATCTGATCGATAGCTGACGAGGGCAGCGACCGCAGGTAATTTTGGAGGTTTTCGCCCGAAAGGTATGTTGGCTTATCGTCGATAAATATCTTAACGCCGTTTTTACCAACCAGGCTTATCTCGCCGCTTTGATCAACAATTACACCGGGCGCTTTTTCCAAAACATCCAGAGCGGTGCTGCCCGCATTGCTAATCAACGCGTCGGCATTGACTACAGTACGATCTATCTGATGTTCGACAAATGGCTTTACCGAGGTAATGGCTACTTCTTTAAGTGATCTTCCTTTTGGCTGTAATACAATCCCCGGAAGGGTCATATCCTGATCAGCAACCTGAAACTCTGCACTTTTGTAATTGGCAAAACCTATCATAACAACCGATAGTTTATAACTTCCGGTTTTTAGGCCGGCCAGTATATAGCTGCCATCGGCATTGCTTAACGCTGTTTTTACCACTGTGGAGTCGGACGCTTTTAACAGATAGATCGTAGCGCCGTCGACCGGTTTACCATCGGTTCCGTTTATGCTGCCTGTAATTTTTAAACCGTTTTGTGCGAATGCGATAGCGGTTGAAAATGTGATCGCGAAAATAAAGGTCAGTAGTTTTTGTGCCATTCCATTATAAGACAGTGCATTTTCTGTAACGTTACAACATATCTGCATTATTCGCGAAGATTGCGCATTTAAGATAAGGCAAAGTATTGGTGTGTTTACTATGCAATATTTTACTAAACTTTAAAGCTTTAATAGTGTTAAGCCTTATAAATCAGGCTGTATTTTGCATGAATGTGTTTATGAAACTATTTTCCAGGTCGGGCATCAAACATATCGGTAAGTTATTATGGACAACCGTACTCAACTTTATTGATGATAACGGTTTAAAGTACAGCGCTTCGCTGGCCTACTATACCGTATTCTCGCTGGCACCTTTAATGATGCTGCTGATATTTATCGTAGGCATTTATTACGGTCACGATGCGTTTACCGGGCAGATATATCCACAGCTACGGGGCTTTTTAGGTGATGATGCCGCCGCGCAGGTGCAAAACATGGTAAAAAGCATCCAGATGGGCAAATCGGCTATGGCAGTAATTATAGGTGTAATTACGGTGGTAGTTGGCGCTACCGGCGTTTTTTTAGATATGCAGGATACCCTGAACATTATATGGCGGATAAAGGCCAAGCCTAAACGTGGTTGGGTAAAGTTTTTGACTAACCGTTTGCTGTCGTTCTCATTGGTTATCAGCCTGGGGTTCTTACTGCTGGTATCATTACTAATCAACACGCTGGTTGATGCTTTGAGCGATAAATTAGCCCACTACCTGCACAGCGACGTTACGGTGTTGCTCTTAAGTATCATTAACCTGGCTATCACCTTTATGGTGATCACGGTATTATTTGCCATTATATTTAAGTTTTTACCCGATGCCGAAATAGAATGGAAGCATGTGCGCGTAGGCGCTTTTTTTACAGCGGTGTTGTTTATTTTGGGTAAATATCTTATCGGCTTATATATCTCGTCGAGTAAAATAGGTACTACTTATGGAGCAGCTGGTTCCATCATTATTATACTGGCGTGGATATACTACACATCGGCACTGGTATATATGGGCGCCGAATTTACACAGGTATACACCGATTTTAGAGGCGGTAAAATTGAACCTGCCGAATACGCGGTGAGCATCAAGCAAACCGAAATCGAACGGGTTGTAGACACCCTACCCGTACAAAACCCCGAGATAAAAAAGGTGGCTACTGAGTAATGTTCACCTCGTCGGGCCCAGCAAGTTTACTTACATGGCAGGCGCATTTACCGCCGCTAACTTTGTAATTGACCTTAACGACACTATCGTTCGATTTTTTGATCCGTAGTTGCAAGTCCTCTCCTTTTTCGGCAAAGTCCCTCAAATGGCTATCGTCGGCTATAATAATAGTATTGGGGTTTGACGTCCCCGGCAAGGGGTTACTGTTAATCGTTTTTCCGGTGGCCAGGTTGACAACCTTGTAAGATTTAAACTTAGCATCGGTACCATTGGTGGTAATGATCTTTACAGGTATGGACACAAAGATGTGTGTGCAGATCACATCGCCGCATTCGCTCTTTTTTGTGTGCTGTGACATACACGATGTAGCTAAAATTGCTACAAGTGCAGCACCAAACAATCTCGTTTTCATGATTTTTAATAATTATCATGTAGGTACGTCATAATCCGTACCATTTCATCGCGTATCTCGCGGGCGGGTCTTGTAAAGTTATTGTTCATGAATGAGAATGCTACTCTTTTACCTTTGCGGGTAACCAGATAACCGCTTTGGTTATGGTTATTGGCCAGGGTGCCGGTTTTTGCCCAAACAAACGGCACACCGTTGTCGGTTTTATAAGCACTGCGGATAGTGCCTGCTACGCCACCAATGGGCATCATGCTGTGTAAAAGCTTTTCGTCTTTAATTTCGGCCAGTATCTTGTTCAGCAACGCGATCATATCGCGCGGAGTAAACAAATCCTTCCGCGATAAGCCGGAACCGTCAACCCATTGCGGTTTATCGGGCAGATCGGCCATGTAATTCTTAACCGAATAATTGATAACCGAATCGGTACTCAAAGTTTTGAAACGCGTAGATGAGCATACCAGCAACAGTTGTTCGGCAATAAAGTTATCGCTGGGTTGCAGCATGCGTTTGTAAACAGAGTCGGCAGGAGCGTTATAAATGGTTTTAGCATCAGCGGGAATAGGCAAGTGCACTAAGCCAACCACTCGTTTCAACGTATCCTGCAAAAGGTCGATAGTTAACTGTGTCGATGTTTTCCAGGGAATTTCCTGCCTGAACTTTTTAGGAATGCGCATGGCAGGATAAGTAAAGCTGTTACTTAAAATATCGCGTTGTACATAAAATGAGTTTGATTTAAGCGAGCTATCGCATTTTAAAAACCGCTTAAGATAGGAAGGCTTGATCTGTAGCTGACCTGCCGTGTCGGCATATACGATGGCAACGTTATCTTCCAACGGCAATTCGTTTATTTCGGCCTGGTAATAGTCGGAATAATCGCCATACGGCCAGCCATCGCCATAAAAGGTGCCGGTATATCTCCCAGATGAAAAATAGATGTTTTGCTGGCTGCTTTTTAACAGGTTATACGCTTTGGTTGCTTTCAGATCGGTTTGCAGGAAAGATGGATCGCCGGTTCCCCAGAATATCAATGAATCGTTGCGGTTAACATATTGTAAACCGGGGATGGAATCGCCCAGCATTTTGAGGCAGGTATAAAAAGTATACAGCTTAGTGTTTGAGGCCGGTGTAAAGTATTTGTCGGAGTTTAGCTCGTAGATCATTTGCTGTTTATCCAGATCGTACAGCGCAAAGCCGGTAAAGTGATCGTTAACTATGACTGAGTGCTTAAACAGCTTCCTCACTTTACGTTTTTTCAGCCTTTGGGCATAAGCCAACTGCGTAAAGTCCATAAAAAGCAACATTGCGCAGAGTATAAAGCAACCTTTTTTTAGCATATCATGTAATTACTGTGGTGATTTCGGCATACTGCCGATACATATTATTCGTAAATTTATAAAACCAATTGTAATTACCTTGATTAATGCCCTAGTTGTGCGGTTTAAATATTGCCTGGTTTTGTTAATAGTGCTGCTTTGCTGCACATCAACAACCGTGTGTGCGCAGCAATATTTTGAAATAGCCAAACAAAAAAAACGGGCCTTTGTACCGTTCCATCTACTCCGCGATATGATGGTTGTGAAACTAAACATCAACGGTAAGGGCCCGTACAACTTTATATTGGATAGCGGCGTTGGGATAATGATCATTACCGAACCTACGCTGGTCGACTCTTTAAATATTCTGAATAAACGCCTTATTAAAATATCCGGGTTGGGCGATAACCAGGATTTTGACGCCTATGTAACTTCATCACTAAGGGTTACCATGGCTGATGGAATTATGGGTAACGATATTTCGGCAGCAATATTTACCAAGGATCATTTTGGGCTTTCAAACTACGCCGGGATGCCAATACACGGCCTGTTAGGTTATGAGTTTTTTAACAGTTTTGCCGTACGGATAAACTTTGACGACACCACGATAACCGTTGGCGCACCCAAAGATATCCGCACATTCAGGCGCGGAAGCAAAGTACCGATAACCGTTGAAGACCGTAAACCATATCTGGTTACAAAAGTGCTTTTACCAAATGGTACCGCGGCCGAAAGTAAATTGATTGTTGACCTGGGGGCGGGCCATCCGATATCGCTGGAAAACCTGGTTTCGGAAAACAAAGGCCTGCCCGAACGATTTATAGCGGCTAACCTGGGCATGGGTTTAACAGGGCCAATAAGCGGCTATTTAAGCCGGGTTGATGAGGTTGACCTGGGGAAATACAAACTTAAAAATGTTATAGCCTCATTTCCTGATTTTGTAACGAAAAAAAATGACACTCTTTCTGTTAAACGGGATGGAAACCTGGGAATCGATATTTTGAAACGGTTTAACCTGATCATCGATTACCAAAGCGGAGTGATGTACGTTAAGCCCAACCTATCGTTCTACAAGCCTTTTGAGCACGACATGAGCGGCCTTGAATATTTTTGCGGTGGCGATAACTTAAAACACATTATTATTAACCGGGTTGAAAAAGGGTCGGCGGGCGACGATATCGGGTTAGTAAAGGGGGATGAGATTGTGCGCATTAATTTCAAGTCCGTACAGGAGATGAACATTGAAGAGATAGATAACATTTTTAAGTCGCACACCGAACGAAGCATTTTACTCGATGTTTACCGCAACGGTGTTTACGACAGGCTGATATTAACTTTAAAAAGGCGAATTTAGACGTATAGCAAAAGTGGTTTAGGTTATAAAACCTATCGCGGGGAACCCAGCAAAGTCCAGCTTATTTAAGCTCGCTTAAGTTTTCAAAAAACGCGCTTTGCAGATCAAGTAACGAGCGAACCTTTATTTTTTCTCCGTAGGTATCAAAACACACAAATTCAGATTTCTCAGACGGATCCATTTTTCGCTGTTCGATAAAATTGAAGGTTTTGAAAAAATAATGGTCAACCTTTACGCCTGTTTTCTTTACAATTTCAGATGAGTTTAATCTGAACCCAATCTTATTCATCCACGTGTGGATCCTGGAATGGAGTGACGCCCGCAATTTGTTCATAGGTTATGTTTTTATAAGCTAACGAAACAAATTGCCTATTGTTTCAACAAATTTACAATTGAATTAAGCACAATTGTTGATAAATCCGGACGCGATTGCAGTATTATATCCCATAATATATTGTTTAGCTGCAAAACAGGCCTATTTTGCCGTATCTTCGCGGCAAATTGTAACAATGCTATGATTTTTACCCATTTATCATAAAGAAAGTGAACTTTTGTGCCGTATAAATGTCTACCTAATTGAGCATTTGATTTTACCCGGATAAGGAGACAGACTTAACTAACAATCATGAAGAAATTTTTTATAAACTTAACTTTATTGTTGCTCGTAACCGTTGCCGGTTATGCGCAAAAACAAGTAAAAGGTGTGGTAGCCGATACTACCGGTGTTACTATCCCTGGTGTGGTAGTAAAATTAACCTCGCCACAGGATACCCTGGGCGGTACTACTGATATTAACGGTGTGTTTACTTTTGGCGCGGTTAAGGCCAAGCAGTTTTCCATCACTTTCCAATCGATAGGCTACCAGGGCCTAAAGCGCACCTATAATGTTGCCGAAGACGCACCATCGCTAAACATTGGTACCATTAAGCTAAAAACCGAATCGAAAATGCTGACCACAGTTAACATTACTGATGTTAATGCGGTAAAAATAAAAGAAGATACAACTGTATATGATGCCAAAGCATATCCTGTAAGGGCCAACGCCAGTACTGAAGAAGTTTTGAAAAAACTTCCGGGTGTGGATGTTGACGCCAACGGCAACGTAACTGCCGAAGGTAAACAAGTTACCAAAGTGCGTATTAACGGTAAAGACTTTTTTGGCGGCGATGTGCAAACGGCTACTAAAAACCTGCCTGCCGATGTGATCGAAAGCATCCAGATGATCGACGATTACGGCGATCAGGCTAACCTTACCGGCATTAAAAGCGGTGAACCAAACAAGGTGATGAATATTGTCATCCGCAAGGATAGAAACTATGGTTACTCTATATCAGGCACAGCAGGTGGCGGCCGCGATATGTTACCGGCACCGCAGGCAGATGCTACACGTTATACCTTTTCTACAAACTCGTTCAAATTCAAAGGCGATCAGCAAATAGCTTTGCTGGGAAGCCTCAATAATAACAACACCAACACCTTTAATTTTGGTGGCGGTGGTTTTGGCGGTGGTGGTTTTGGCGGCGGCGGTGGCGGCGGCCGGGGTAACGCATCACGCGGTGGTGGTGGCGGTGCCGGCGGTGGTAGTACCACAGCATCCACTCAAAATGGTATTACCGACGCTAAATCGGTCGGTTTAAACTTTCGTGATCAATGGGGTAAAACACTATCGGTTTACGGAAGCTACAGCTTTGCTGATAACTCGACTAACACCATTAGCACATCGCAACAAAACAATATTGTTAACAAAAGCATCAACAACCAAAACAGTAACGAAACAGACGGCGTGCTTAACCACCGCGTTACCTGGAACATGGAGTGGAAACCCGATACGGTTAACTATTTAAAATTTACGCCAACTTATTCATATGGCAATACCACTACGTTAGCTTACGACGCGAACAATTTCCAGGCCGTACCCCCAAATGGGACAGACTATGCTGTTTATCAAAACTATTTTACAAACACTACAGCTAATTCAAATACCCATAGTATCGGAGCAATTTTATTATACAACCACCGTTTTAACGGGCACGGCCGTAATTTTAGCGTGCAAGCCAACGGCAGCAGTGCACCAAATGTATCATTCCAAAACCCGATAAACACTTATTTGGTTGGCCGGCCAAATGCACCTCAAAATCAGCTTGTTAGTGTTAACAGCCGCACCAACAGCTACAATGCTACGTTTTCGTACATTGAACCTTTAAGCAAAGTATCATTTTTAGAAGGTAGCTATACTTACAGCCATGCACATACTACAAATGACAAAACTGTTGATACTCTGGCCTACTCGAGCGTAAATAACCCCGTAGTACCTCCGACAGAAGGCTTCTACGATCGTTTGAGCAACAATTACGCGTTCGACTTTATCACTAACCGTTTTGCATTGAACTATCGTTTTATTAAAGAAAAATACAACTTTACATTAGGCCTGGGTGTACAACCGGCCGAGTTGAAAGGCTCGTCGCCTGCTACGGCTACACAAGCTGCAGTTAATACAGATGTAACTACTACTAATTTTAGCCCGACCGTGCGTTATGTATATAATTTTTCGCGCAGCCAGGCTTTTACATTTAATTACAACGGCAACAACAACCAGCCCTCATACAACCAGCTAAACCCAAGGCTCGATCTGTCGAATGCGAGCTACCCTGTACAAGGTAATGCTTTGCTTAAACCAGAGTTTAGCAACAACTTCTCGTTGCGTTATAACCAGTTTAGCTTTGGCACCGGCAATATATTGTTTACTAATATCAGCTTTACCCAGGTTACCGATCACATTATACAAAACACCATTTCGTATCCGCATAAATACAAACCCGATCAGCGTTTAAATAATGCCATCGAAACTACTTACAGTAATGAAAACGGGTATTATACCGGCAGCGGATTCTTTACTTTCGCCAAGCCATGGAGCGCCCGTAAATTTACTCTTATCCTTAACGGCAATGTATCCTACGCGAATAATATATCGTACGGTACAGTTATAACCGCGAATGCGGATTCGCTCACTTATAGCAGCGTAACAACCAAAAATATCGCTAAAACCTTAACCTTTACACCAGCCCTGCGTTTCAGGGTTGATATACAGGATGTGATAGACGCGCAGGCAAGTGCTGCCTATGCCATGACCGACGTAAACAACTCGGTAGCATCGAGCATCAATCCAAACTATCAAACAACCATATTGGGTTTAAACGGTAAAAATTACTTCTGGACCAACTGGACCTTAAGCTACGACTATACCAAAACTATTTACAGCGGTTATACCGGGGTAGGCGCGTTGAAAAACCCGAACATTTTTACAACGTATGTTGAGCGCCGTTTTCTTAAAAACAACGCGGCAACTATCCGTGCGGCGGTTTACGACGTGTTTAACGAAAATACCGGCTACACCAATACCGCAACAGCAAGCCAGCAAACTACAACTAACGTAAACCGTTTAGGGCGTTACTTTCTGTTAACGTTTACGCTTCGTCTGCAAAAATTTGCAGGTAAGGCACCTCAAATGGATATGGGCCCTGATGGCGGTGGCCGCAGAAGAAGAGAAGGTGGAGATGGCGGTGGCCACGGACCAGGTGGCGGTGGTATGGGCGGCCCTGGTGGTGGCTTCGGCGGACCTGGCGGGATGTAACATGCACAAAAAAGGCTTCGAATTTTTCGAAGCCTTTTTTGTGCAAGACAAATTATCTGAGTTACCTATTCAGATAACATCGCTACGATCATTTCTGTCGATAGCTTTTCCTGCTCGCCGGTTTGCATATTTTTAAAGGTTAACAAACCGCTCTCCATTTCATCGCTGCCGATTACGATGGTGTAAGGGATATTTTTATTGTTGGCGTAATCAAGCTGCTTTTTAATCTTGGCTCCTGCCGGATATAGCTCGGTGCTGATATTACGGCCGCGCAGTTCCTGTAAAAAACTCAGCGAATAGGTTTCGCCGGCCTTATCAAAGCAGCAGATCAACACTTTGGTGGTTTGATTCGCCGCTTCGGGAAATAGTTTTAACTCTTCCAGCACATCATAGATCCTGTCGGCACCAAAAGAGATACCTACACCGGTCAAGCCTTTTAGTCCGAACATACCTGTAAGATCGTCATAACGCCCGCCCCCGCCGATGCTGCCCATAGCTGCCTCGTTGGTCTTTACCTCGAATATAGCGCCGGTATAATAGTTTAAACCGCGTGCCAGTGTGATGTCCAGCTCGACAGTTGCCTTTTGCAGTTTAAAGTGCTCATGATAGGCAAAGATCTCGTCTATCTCGTCGCATCCTTTTAAACCGACTTCGCTATGTTTTAATGCTTTTCGCAGGCTTTCCAATTTCTCGGCATTCGAACCTTCCAGCAAGATCACCGGCTTTAGTTTTTCGATATCGTTGTCGGTAAAACCTTTCTCGTTCAATTCTTTGATCACGCCATCCAAACCTATTTTATCGAGTTTATCGATCGCAACGGTGAGGTCGATGATCTGATCCGGCTTGCCGATCACTTCGGCAATGCCCGATAATATTTTGCGGTTATTGATCTTGATGGTAAAATCTGTCAGGCCTAAATTGCTCAACGCTTCATCGTAGATCAAAATAAATTCGGCCTCGTTAAGTAACGAATTTGAACCTACCACATCGGCGTCGCATTGGTAAAATTCGCGATAACGTCCTTTTTGCGGACGATCCGCACGCCAAACCGGCTGCACCTGGAAACGTTTAAATGGTAAGGTAATATCATTTTGGTGCATCACCACGTAACGGGCGAAGGGCACGGTGAGATCGTAGCGAAGGGCTTTTTCGGAGATTTCTCCGGTTATCAGTTGTGAGTTGTGGGTTGTGAGTTTTTGGGGGTTAACTTTAGAGAGATAGTCCCCGCTATTTAATATCTTAAAGATCAGTTTATCACCTTCTTCGCCATACTTACCCATCAAAGTGGAAAGATTTTCCATTGCCGGTGTTTCAATCTGCTGATAGCCGTATTTACGGAACACCGATTTTATCGTATCGAAAATATAATTACGCTTAGCCATTTCGGCGGGCGAAAAGTCGCGGGTGCCTTTGGGTGTTGATGGTTTGATGGATGCCATGCGGCAAAGGTACGAAAAGAGAGTCAATTAGCCCCATCCAACCCTCCCCGGAAGGGAGGGCTTATTTAAAAGTCTCCCCTTCCGGGGGGAGATTATTCATAGGCTTTATTGTCTCTTTAAGGTATTCATGAAGGCTTCGCCGTTTAGAGGGGGCTGCTTTTTTTTTATAAATTAGTCCCATGTCTATCATAGCACAAACGCCACGATTAATTATCCGCGAATATTTACCCGAAGAGGAACATCTCTTTGTTGATCTGCACAAAGACGAGCAGGTGCTGCGGTATCTGCCGCGCCGCAACGAAGAAGAATACCGCAACTTTTTTGCCGCGGCCTTACAGGCCAACGGTAACCCAAACGGCTTAAACCGCTGGGGCATTTTTGATGCCGCTACCGGCGATTTTATTGGCGCCTGTTTACTGCGCAACCCGGTGGATGCGCCCGAAAAGGTTGAGCTGGGTTATAGCATGGGTGTAAAATACTGGGGCATGGGGATAGCCACCGAAATGGCGAAGGCAGTTATTGATTATGGCTTTAACCGGATGAATTTTGCGATGATATGCGCGGTAACCGATCCTGAAAATAAAGCATCGCAAAATGTACTGCTCAAAAGCGGTATGCAGCGTGATGGTGAGGTATTTTGGTACGAGGCTATACTGCCTTATTTTGAACTCAAAAATCCAAACGTCCTGTGAAAGTTATAGCCCAAACGCCTCGAATAATTATCCGCGAATATGCCGCGGCCGAAGAAGAGCTTTTTATTGAGCTTTTTGCCGATGAACGCCTGACACCTTATTTACCCAAACGCAACAACGATCAAAACCGCGAAATATTTAAAGCGATGCTTGCCGATTATGCTGCCGGCGCCAACTTAGGTAAATGGGGCATTTTTAGTTCGGACGGCGATCTGATAGGTTTTGTGATGTTAAAGCTTAATGCCGAAGATGCTTTAAAAGCGGAATTAGGATACAACATTCATTACAAATACTGGAACATGGGCATCGCTACCGAAGCCTGTAAAGTTTTGATAGATTACGGTTTTAACACCCAAAGGTTAAAGCAGATAACTGCCGTTATTGTACCCGAAAACGTAGCGTCGGAAAAAGTACTGATCAAAGCAGGGTTGCATAAAACAGGCGATATATTTCGTGATAACGAAACGCTGTATAGTTATACTATTGACGCTCCAGATAAGCTTTAATGATAGCCCTACACCCTTCTTCAACCATTTGAAACACCGGTTCAAACTGGCTATCGTTGTGGTAAGGGTCGGGTACTTCTTTGTTATCCAATAACAACTTTACTTTGGCGGCGTCAACATTATTCCGCGCCAGCGACAGCACATCGGCCAGGTTATTTTTATCCATTACGTAGATCACATCGTAATCGTCAAAATCGCTGATCCGGAACTGGCGGCAGATTTGTTTACTGATATCTATGCCATGTTCAAAAGCGGTACGTACCGAACGCTTATCCGGACCCTGGCCAATGTGCCAGTTACCGGTACCGGCGGAGTCTACGGTCCAGTCAAGGCCGTTGGCTATAGCCAGTTGCTCCATAATGCCATGCGCCAGCGGCGACCGGCAGATGTTGCCCAGGCAAACCATGAGTATTTTCATTGTGTAAGATTATTATGGGGTGTCATCCTGAGCTTGTCGAAGGATGGTGGTCAGGCCAACGCTCCGTGGTTCGACAAGCTCACCATGACACCCCTTTTATTTATAAGGGCTTTGGCACGCAAGTGATCCGCTTAACCAATTTTAATTTCATCGCTATGGTACTGCTTAATGGCAACAAGTTGAGTGATGATGAATCGGCGTTGTGGCTAACTTTAAACCTGTCTTCATACACACCGCTGTTAAAGCAACCTCCGGGGTTCTTTAAGCTATAATTGGCGTTTGCATAAAAGCCTTTAATATGCAGGGTATCGCCCTTCATCTCGTAATTGCCTTTGGCATATTCAAACCAATGCCCGTTTTTCATACAGGTATCGGCGCCATAGTTTACTTTGCTAAAGTTTTCCATCTGCACAAAAAAGCTATCACAACTAAAGGTAAAATGGTACAGCGCGTAATCAACCAGTTGCTTTTCGCTGATGACGGAATCTTGTTTCCACTCACCCTGCAGGTACGCTTTGCCTTTGCCCTGGTAATTAGGGTTGAAACTGCAGGCGCAGAAGCAAGAGGCAAGAAGCAAGAAGCAAGAAGCAGGAAGCAAGAAGCTTTTTTTGAGCTTAAAGCTAACAGCTGAAAAGCGAAAGACGAAAGGTTTTTGCATCTGGAGAATAAAAAGCCCTCTCCTAAAGGAGAGGGTTATGTGTAGCGCTGGTATTATTTTAAACTACCGATCATATCTTCGGGTTTAACCCAGGCGTCGAACTGCTCGTTGGTTAACAGGCCTAAACCTATCGCCGCTTCGCGCAGTGAACTGCCGTTTTTCAAAGCCGTTTTAGCAATTTTAGCGGCGTTTTCGTAACCGATATGTGGGTTTAACGCGGTTACCAGCATCAAAGAGTTTTCAAGATGTTTTTTGATGCCTTCGTAGTTCGGCTCGATACCTTTAGCGCAATGATCATTAAAAGATACGCAGGCATCACCTATCAGGCGTGCCGACTGTAAAAAGTTAGCAGCCATTACCGGTTTAAACACGTTAAGCTCGTAATGACCGTTTGAGCCGCCGATAGAAATGGTCACGTCGTTACCCATTACCTGTGTGGCAACCATGGTCACAGCTTCGTTTTGGGTTGGGTTAACCTTGCCCGGCATGATAGACGAACCAGGTTCGTTATCCGGGATATGGATCTCGCCAATGCCAGAGCGCGGGCCCGAAGCCAGCATCCGGATATCATTGGCAATTTTCATTAACGATACAGCAATTTGTTTCAATGCGCCGTGAGTTTCAACAATCGCATCATGAGCCGCCAAAGCCTCAAATTTGTTTTCGGCCGTACGGAAAGGCAGGCCGGTAAATTTGGCGATGTATTCGGCAACCTTAACATCGTAACCTTTTGGGGTGTTGATGCCGGTACCCACGGCCGTTCCGCCTAAGGCTAATTCGCTTAAATGATCCAATGTGTTGCGCAAAGCTTTTAAGCCATGATCCAGCTGTGATACATAACCCGAAAACTCTTGTCCCAACGTTAACGGCGTCGCATCCATTAAATGGGTACGGCCAATTTTTACGACAGATTTAAAATCGTTCGATTTTGCTTTCAGCGTATCGCGCAATTTTTCGACGCCCGGGATAGTTACATCGATCACCATTTTGTAGGCGGCGATGTGCATGGCGGTCGGGTAAGTATCGTTTGATGATTGTGATTTGTTCACATCATCATTTGGATGAATGAAAGTTTTGCCTTCGCCCAGTTTATTGCCTTGTAAAACGTGCGCGCGGTTAGCGATCACCTCGTTCACATTCATGTTTGATTGTGTGCCCGAGCCTGTTTGCCAGATCACCAACGGGAATTCACTGGCTAAGCCGCCGGCTAAAATTTCGTCGCAAACAGCAGCGATCTGGTCGCGTTTATCGGCAGCTAAAACACCCAGATCGGTGTTGGTAAAAGCAGCGGCTTTTTTTAAGTAAGCAAAAGCGGCGATGATTTCCTTTGGCATAGATGCCTCTGGACCTATTTTAAAATTGTTGCGTGAGCGCTCGGTTTGGGCGCCCCAGTATTTATCGGCAGGTACTTGTACCTCGCCCATGGTATCGTGTTCGGTTCTGAAACTCATGGTGTTAAATTTGCGCCAAATATATAATGATTTCACCGATTTCGGGAACGATTACACCAATTGTTTCATCGTTTTATTCCCCCTCTTGAGAGGGGGCGCGTAGGAATTGTATGGTGGCAGGGGTGTGTTTCTAAAAGCAGCATAGAACACACCCCTCCACCCCTCTCAAGAGGGGAACCGCGCAAAGCCAGCGCTCAAATCATAACGTTGTGATAAGGGGTAAAAAGTTATATTTGCGTAAACTGACCTGTCATCATGAAAAAAATTATCTGCCTATTCCTTATCGGCGCAAGCCTGCTGTCCGCGCAAGCGCAAATTACGCCGTTTGAAGCACACAAAGATAGAAACTACACCGCTAAGTACCCCGAAATCATATCCTACTATCAGAAGCTGGCTAAAGCACAGCCGCAAATGCGCCTGTTTAATTATGGCACTACGGATATCGGTAAACCACTTACGTTGATTGTGCTTTCGCGCGATAAGGTATTTGACCCGGCGCAGATCAGGAAGATGAATAAAACCGTGATCCTGGTGAACAACGGCATCCATCCCGGCGAACCGGAAGGTATCGACGCCAGCATGATGCTGGTGCGCGACCTGCTGAAAAAGAACGCCCTGCCTAAAAACCTGGTGTTGTGCATCGTGGCGGTTTACAATATCGATGGTTGTATTACCCGTGGCTTATCGCGCGTAAGCCAAAACGGGCCCGAGGCTTACGGCTTCCGCGGCAATTACCGCAATCTGGATCTGAACCGGGATTTCATCAAGGCCGATTCGCGCAACGTGTTAGGCTTTATGCAGATTTTGAACACCTGGAAACCGCAGGTATTTTTAGATAACCATACCAGCGACGGAGCCGATTACCAGTATGTGATGACGCTGATAGAAACGCAAAAGGATAAGCAAAACCCATTACTCGCGGAATACACCGGCAAAACCTTATCGCCGGAACTATACAAGCGTATGAAGAAGAGTGGGTACGAGATGATTCCTTACGTGGAAGGTTTCCGCGGTACGCCCGATAGCGGCATTGTAGCTTTTTTAGAAACGCCGCGTTTTGCCACCGGCTTTACTGCCCAGCATAACATCATCAGCTATATTACCGAAACGCATATGCTGAAAGCGTTTGATAAACGGGTTTACGCCACTTACGATTTTATGCAAAACCTGTTTGACATTTGTGAGCGCGATGCAACGGTGATCCGCAAATTGAAGGAACTTGTTGACGAGGAAACCAAAACGCAAAAAACCTTCGCGCTTAACTGGGATGTGGATATGGCCAACTACGATACCATCACCTTTAAAGGTTATACCGCCGGTTACAAACCCAGCGAGGTAAGCGGTTTACGCCGGTTATATTACGACCGTAGCAAGCCTTTCACCAAAACCATTAAGTATTTTGATAATTATAAGGTTACGCTTACCGCAGATAAACCGGTGGCGTATGTCATCCCGCAGGCATGGGGTAAGGTGATCGACCTGTTTAAGCTGAACGGCGTGGCGATGAAGCGCCTGACGCACGATACCACCCTCAACATGCAGATGTATTACATCGGCGAGTTGCGCCCGCCAACGCGCCCGTACGAGGGCCATTACCTGCACAGTAACGTACCCATTAAGCCGGTTGATATGCCGGTAAGGTTTTACGAGGGCGATTACGTGGTTTATACCAACCAGGCCATTAACCGCTATATTGTTGAAACGCTGGAGCCGCAGGCAGTGGATTCGTTTTTTGCCTGGAACTTTTTCGACTCGGTACTGGGGCAAAAAGAAGGTTACTCAGATTATGTGTTTGAAGATGTTGCTGCCGGGTTATTAAAGAAAGACCCGGAATTGAAAAAGAAACTGGATGATGCCAAGGCCGCCGACCCTAACCTGGCCAAAAGCGCAAGGGCGCAGTTAAACTTTATTTATCAAACTACACCAAGCTACGAAAAGACGTATATGCGGTACCCGGTTGGGCGGTTGATGGAGGATGTGAAATTGGATTTGAAGTAAAATTTATCGATTATCGATAAATAATTTCTTTTCATCAATAATAAATGTTTAGGTTTGTTTATCAAGCAAACCTGCAATGAAAATTAAACTCACATCGGATCTGATAGTTAATATCATAATTGGCTTAGCGCTGAGCTCTACGTTTTTGACCTGGGGGTTGCTGATGTTCGCATCAAACACTACCCGTGTAGGCAATACCGACGATGGTATGAGTTTTGCCATTATTAATAATTTAAAACCAATAACAGAGCACGTTTCGGATAGCATACCTTATTACCAACATGTCCGCCTGCAAGACAGCATTAATCAATTACGTACTTTACGAAACGGCGACGGGCCAATTGCCGGATCAGCTAATTACATTAGTCTTTTTGGCACACAAGAGAGTAATTATTGCGATACCTGTACCATCCGGTTTAGCAAAGGCGCCTGGCCGTCTGAATTCCCAATTTTTGATAAGCCCAGGAAAGCATATTTTATGTTAATGGGCTGGAAAATAAAGCCCGCAAAGTGGCCCTGTGATTCAGTGAAGTTTCATGTTGAACATGGGCAGGCTTATCTGCGGAAGCAAGTAGCCGACAGTACCTATAAAGACAAAAAGGGCAGGATAGAAAGGATAGTGCGCACCTACGACATTGCTGTACCATTTGCTTATAACCGCCAGTTTAATTGTGTAACGATACCTATTACTGCCTCAACTAAAACAATGCTCGATTATGTTTTGACGACCATATCTATACTGGGTATCATTTATTTTATGTTTTTTATACTTGGCGGTTTTATTAAATTTTTGCTTGATGTATCGCGCGGGCAAACCTTTACTGTAAAAAACATCCGCCGGCTAAAGGTCATCGGCATTAGCCTGATCGTTATTGAGATTTTAAATTTTTTAATAAACCTGTGTATGCCGCTTGTCTTCCACGCGTATTTTACAGCCGATGTGGTGTTGGATGAAAAAAGCTGGAGTGGAAGTTGGAAAGGGCTTGTAACAGGTATTGCTTTCTTACTTTTGTACAAAGCTTTCCGCTCGGGTAAAAAAATTAAAGAAGAGCAAGATTTAGTGATATAGCCATGCCTATAATAGTAAATTTAGATGTGATGATGGCGCGGCGCAAAATGTCGTTAACCGAACTGAGCGAACGGGTAGGTATTACAATGGCCAATTTATCCATTCTAAAAACCGGTAAGGCCAAAGCCATCCGTTTTGAAACTTTAGAGGCTATTTGTACTGTGCTGGATTGCCAGCCGGCCGATATTTTGGAGTTTGCAAAAGAGGAGTAAACCTATTAGCGATTTCGTGTGCAATTAACACGTATACGCTATAAAACAAGTATGGCTTATCTATCATCCCCATAAGGATAATGGATAAGCCATTATATAGTAGCAATATTTTTTGTGACGCCTTTTTACGAGGCAAGCATCATACCGTGTACCAAACCACTCAGGTCGGCACGGTTACCGTTTAGCTGGGTAAACATGGCACCCATGCTTTTTTCGGTTTTGGTTTGCTGTATAAACTGCACCATTACCTGTGGTATTAACGCATCGGCAATTTTATAAGCCGAGTTTGGCGCTATATCGTAATATTTATTTAAACGGTTGGCAAATTTGTTGACCATGCTGTTAACCATGGGATTGTTGAAGATACCGTTCAGTTGGAAATAGCCAACCAAATCCTGCATCTTACCGGTTTCGATGTACTTTTTCAAAACATCAATAATTGAACTTGATGCTTCGGTTATCACAGCTTCACGGTCTTTTTCAGCAATTTCAGGGTTGCTGATCACTGCCTTTCCGGCGTTGTTTTTTACGAGTAAAAAGAGTTTTTCAAACATTGCTAAATAATTTTAAAAGTGTATTAACAAAATGATTGTTTTTTTGCCGTTTTGTTATTGATACAACAAATATACTAATTAATTATTTGGATAATCAAAATTTAATTTACATTTTATTGTAATATTCTTAATTCGATTGGTGTAGTATTTACACTAAGTTACGTGTGTATTTGGCACACTATCTTCAACATTTTGCAAACCTTATTTTCAATAAATAGTTGATGTATTGGTTTACTTGTTAATTTTGGTTTTAAATACTCATCAAATATGTTGCCGAAAATAAATTTCACCCAAACCAAAGCATATACCTACCTGGCCGACCATTTCGATAAAATGGACGAGGTACATTTGAAAGATCTTTTCAAAGCTGATAACCAGCGTTTTAGCAAAATGTCGATCCAGTTTGAAGACATTTTGCTCGATTATTCGAAAAACCGTGTTGACGACGAGACAGTAGCTTTATTGATACAGGTGGCTAAAGAATGTATGCTAAACGATGCAATCAAAGCGATGTTCAGCGGCGAAGTGATCAACATGACGGAAGGGCGGCCTGTATTGCACGTGGCTTTGCGCAACCAAAGCAATACGCCGATATTGGTTGAAGGCAAAGATGTGATGCCCGATGTGAACGCGGTGCTATCGCAAATGCAGCAGTTTTCGGAAGCGGTAATTTCGGGCGGCTGGAAAGGTTATACCGGCAAGCCAATTACCGATGTGGTGAATATCGGTATCGGCGGATCGGACCTGGGCCCGGTAATGGTTACCGAAGCTTTAAAAGCCTACAAAAATCATTTAAACCTGCACTTTGTAAGTAATGTTGATGGAACCCATATCGCGGAAACGCTGAAAGGGCTGAAACCAGAAAGCACCTTGTTCCTGATCGCATCAAAAACTTTTACCACGCAGGAAACCATGGCGAACGCCCACAGCGCCCGCGATTGGTTTTTAGCTGCCGGAGCAAAAGAAGCGGATATTGCCAAGCATTTCGCTGCGTTATCAACCAACGGCAAAGCGGTATCGGCATTCGGTATCGATACCAAAAACATGTTTGAGTTTTGGGATTGGGTTGGTGGCCGTTACTCGCTTTGGAGCGCCATTGGTTTGTCGATCTGTCTGAGTATTGGCTTCGATAATTTTAAGGAGCTGTTGGCAGGCGCCCATGCGATGGATAACCATTTCCGTGATACCGAATTTGAACAAAACATGCCTGTTATCTTGGCCCTTAACGGGATATGGTACAATAACTTTTTCGACGCGCAAACGCAGGCGATTTTGCCATACGATCAGTACATGCACCGCTTTGCAGCTTATTTTCAGCAAGGCGATATGGAAAGCAACGGCAAACATGTGGACCGCGACGGCAATGAGGTTGACTACTCAACCGGGCCGATCATCTGGGGTGAACCGGGTACCAACGGCCAGCACGCTTTTTACCAACTGATACACCAGGGCACCAAACTCATCCCCTGCGACTTTATAGCGCCTGCACAAAGCCACAATCCGCTTGGTGAGCACCACACACTCTTGCTATCAAATTTCTTCGCGCAGACGGAGGCCTTGATGAATGGCAAGACCGAGGAAGAAGTTATTGCAGAGTTAAAAGCATCAGGCAAAACCGAACAGGAAATTGCAGATATAGCGCCGTTTAAAGTTTTTGAAGGCAACAGGCCAACCAATTCTATCCTGGTTAAAAAAATTACACCTCGCAGCCTGGGTTCGCTTATCGCGATGTACGAGCATAAGATATTTGTACAGGGCATTTTGTGGAACATTTACAGCTTTGACCAATGGGGTGTTGAGTTGGGCAAGCAATTGGCCGGTAAAATATTGCCGGAGTTGCGTAACGAAGATGAGGTGACTAGTCATGATAGTTCGACCAATGGGTTGATCAATCAGTTTAAGGCCTGGAGGTAAAATAGCCGTGTCGGTGAGGAAACCAAAGTAGGATTCGAAGACTAATCAACCTGTGGGCAGCACCTACGGAGCTATGGCTTCTCTGGTTCAAAATTCTACAAACAGGCAGCCCCGCTGGGGCATTAAAATAATAATGTTAAATAGCGATAGGCGATAAACCCATCGCTATTTTTTTGGAAAAGCGCCAGTATTTCGGTATATTTAAG
>Ga0209026_1000376_pt1 | contig 40964 bp, 27 predicted proteins | sample AraplaCL_Col_mCL_FD_184262 | JGI IMG/M metagenome (GOLD analysis project Ga0209026, IMG submission 184262) | Arabidopsis root microbial communities from the University of North Carolina, USA - plate scrape CL_Col_mCL (SPAdes) (version 2) | ecosystem: Host-associated > Plants > Roots >... | reverse complement strand
AATAGCAAACAACGCCGCCTCAAAAAGTTAGTCAGTTAAGGTATTGTAATGTAGCTGTGATGTTTTTGTTACAACTACAATAACTGCTTAACACTTCTCAAATATAAAACTAAACTATTCTTAACCCAAACTTTGTTTACAAATAATAAACGAAGTTTACTATTGCTAAATCATATTAATACCAAACCATTAAAAACGATTTAGACAAATGCAACAGTTTTACAAACACACCAAAACGCTGATAGCTGTAATGTTATTAGCGTTGTTGCCCACCTTACTTTTTGCACAAAGTAAGATCTCGGGAAAAGTCACAGACGAAAACAAGCAACCGCTGCCAGGGGTAAGCGTGCTTCTTAAAGGTTCGGGTAAAGGAACGGCTACAGACATTGAAGGAAGGTACTCCGTTACCGCTAAAACCGGCGATGTACTTGTATTTAAATTTATAGGGGCCGATACTAAAGAGGTTACCGTTGGCGATCAAACTACCATCGATGTGCAATTGACAACCGATGCCAAAACATTAAATGAGGTTGTAGTAACAGCCCTGAACGTTAAAAAGGAAACCAAAAAGATCGGGTATGCCCTTTCGGAAGTTAAGGGCGATGAGTTAACAACCGTTCGCGATCCTAACCCTATATCGGGTTTAACCGGTAAAGTTGCCGGTTTATCAGTAGCCCCTAACGCCGAATTATTGCGTGCGCCAAACGTGCTGTTACGTGGTAACAGTATTTCGCTTTACGTAGTCGATGGTTTTCCGATCAATACCGATACGTTTAACATCAGTCCTGATGACATTGAAACTTATACCGTTTTAATGGGCCCAACCGCCGCCGCCCTTTATGGCAGTCGTGCACAATTTGGCGCTATTTTGATCACCACCAAAAAAGGCGATAAAAGCAAAAAAAACCTGACGGTTAATGTCAACAGCGGCATGGTGATCAACAACGGCTTTTTAACTTTCCCGCGTTTGCAGGATTCGTACGGCCCGGGCGAAAGCACCTTTTACACTTTTGTTGATGGCAAGGGCGGCGCACCAGGCGGCGTTGACGGTGATTACGACGTTTGGGGACCATACTTTAACGGGCAATTAATCCCGCAGTATGATAGCCCGGTAATTAACGGTGTCAGGCAAGGTACACCCTGGGTGGCCCGCGGCGCAAATAACCTTGGTCGTTTTTTACAAACCGGCTATCAAACCAATAACAATATCTCAATAAGCTCAACTGGCGACAATTATACCACCAGGTTCTCTCTTTCCGATCAGCACCAGCAGAGCTATATACCAAATAACTATTTAAACATTGTTAACTTTAACATGTACGCCGGTTTTACCCCAACCCCGCGGTTAAAATTTGAGGCCAATATTGATGTTAACCGCCAGTTTACCGATAACTTTCCCGATGTGGATTACGGCCCTAACAGCTTGATCTACAATATGTCTATATGGACGGGTGCCGACTGGGATGTAAATGCGCCGGATATTAAGGGCGAATGGCAACCGGGTAAGGTAGGCGTTCAATCTGTTTTCGCCGAATATCAGCGTTACCACAACCCATGGTTCCAGGTAAACGAGTGGACACGCGGCCATTACAAAACCAACACCACAGGATACTTATCGGCTAACTATAAAATCAACGATAACCTGAATGCTACTTTACGTACGCAACTGGATACTTACGATTTGCTGCGTACCGAAAAAATGCCATGGTCGGCACACCCATACGGTCGCGAAGGCAACCAGGGCGACTACCGCGAAGACCGCAGGAATCTATTTGATAACAATATTGAAGGCTTGTTAAACTATAACTACACCATTAAAAAGTTTTTAAACTTATCGGGTTTGGTTGGTGCTAACTTGCGTAACTTCTCCTATTCATCAGAGTGGACTTCGACAGATTATCTGAATATCCCGGGTGTTTATTCGTTCAGCAATTCAAAAAATCCAATACAGTCGTCCAACTTTAACTCTCAGATGAGAACCTTGAGCGAGTATCTATCACTGGATGCTTCCTTTGGAAAATATGCAACCCTGTCATACACCTTACGAAACGAAAAAAGCTCGGCATTCCAAACCACTACATCTTACACTTATCCAAGTTATTCGTTATCAACCGTAGTTTCCGATTATGTGAAAATGCCCGGTGTAATATCGTTCCTCAAATTCAGGGGCGCTTACGCCGATGTACGTGCTGCCGATACCGCACCAACCATTGGCCCTGCTCCGTTTAGTAATATTACAGCATTAGGTGGTGGACCGGGCAACCCGCTGGGATACGGTCAGGCTTATAGCTCGCCATATAACGGCCCTGCTTATAGCTTGTTAACCAACTATACCACGTCCAAACCATATAACAACCAAACAGCCGGTTATGGCCCTACTTCTTTATACCAGGACGGTATCGTAACATCCGACAGAAAGAGTTACGAGGGTGGTTTTGATATTAAGTTTTTAAACAACCGTTTAGGTTTATCGGCTTCTACCTTTAAATATGTCGACGGCCCGCGTGTATTGGCTAATTCAATCTCCACATCAACCGGTTATAGTACTTTATACTTAAATGCTTTAACCACACAAACCACCGGTTTTGAAGCTACTTTAAACGGCACCCCTATCCGTAACGCCAATGGTTTTGGCTGGGATGTAGCAGTTAACTGGGCAACAAACAAAACTATTTATAAAGAGCTTCCTCCAGGGCAAACTATCTACAACACTTATTACACACAAGGCGAGCGCACTGATGATCTTTACGGGTCTGATTTTATCCGTTCTCCGTTGGGCGATGTCATATTCGATGCCAGCGGAAAACCAATTACCCCAAGCAGGCCGGCACAATTGTTAGGTCACGGCGGCGCTAACTTTTCCTGGGGCATCAATAACAAATTCCATTACAAATCTTTAGCATTGGGCTTCCAGTTCGATGGTTCGGTAGGTGGTGTCATAGCCGATTATATGTTTAACAAAACCGTACGCGGCGGCCGTAATATCATCACTGCCGAAGGCGCTTTAGGCGATGCACGTTATCAGGATTGGAAGAACTTTGGCGTGACCGGGTATACAGGCACCTATGTAGGTCAGGGTGTAGTGATCAGCAATGGCGTAGCACCAACATTCGATGCGGCGGGCCATGTAACTAACTATGCGGCAATGTCATTTGCGCCGAATACCACAAAAGCCCTTGTGCAGGATTATGTAAGTAAGTACTACAACATTACCTCGACAAACCTGGCCAGCAAAACTTTTGCCAAGCTGCGCGAGGTTACTTTATCTTACGATCTGCCTAAAAAATGGCTAAGCAAAACCTTTATCGAAAAATTGACGGTGTCTGCCGTTGGTCGTAACCTGCTGTACTTCTATGGCAACGATATGTTCAAAGATGTTGACATGGATCAGTATAACGGAACAGGAAGCAGCACCGTGCTACAGTCGCCAACGGTTAGAAGCTATGGCTTTAACGTAAATCTTACATTTTAATTTAAGGAGCTCAAACTCATGAAAAATATATCAAAATTACTTGTGCTGATGTCGGTAATGGTATTTACCACAACCAGCTGCAAAAAAAGCTTCGATCAGTTAGTCAGCAACAACAACGTACCTACTAATGTGCCTGCATCGCTGTTGCTACAAGGCATAGTTACCAGTTTGCCCGATGGGCCCGATAGCCAAAACGAAGTATGGGATCAGTACCATTTGTATAACTATGATTATTACGGTAACAACCGTTATGATTTCGGCAGCGGAACCTTTTATTACACCACGATAAACAACGTAATGTTAATGGAAAATGCCGCTGTAAAGGCCGGCTCACCTGCGGTAAACGGTTACAGCGCTTTAGGCGAATTTTTCAGGGCCTATTATTTTTATAAGATGACCATGCAGATGGGCGATATACCGCTTACCCAGGCATTGCAGGGAACAACTAATTTGACACCCGTTTACGATACTCAAAAATCTGTTTTCGTACAGATATTAAAGTGGCTCGAAGCTTCAAACACCGATTTAAGTACCGTTATAGCAGGTGGTACAGCCACCGTTGATGGTGATATTTACTTTGGTGGTGATTTAACCAAATGGCGGAAAGTAATTAATGCTTTCCATTTAAGAGTGTTAACCCAACTCAGCAAAAAAACTGCCGATCCGGATCTCAACGTTGCGGCCCAGTTTGCGGCCATCATCGGCAACCCGACCAAATACCCGTTGATGACCAGTTCGGCCGATAACCTGCAATATGTGTTTTTAAGCCCTACAAATTATTATCCCGAAACACCGGATAATTTTGGACAAAATGCAGGCCGTAAAAACACCAGTTCAACCTATATTAACCTGCTTACATCAACTCAGGACCCGCGTGTTTTTATCACTGCCGACCCGGCACCTTTGCTGATTAAAAATGGAGCTAACCCAACTGCTTTCTCATCATTCGTGGGTGCCGATCCGGGTTTGGATTTGGGTGTAATGTATAACAATGCTATTCAGGGCCAATATTCGTTTATCGGCCGTAAACGTTTTTATAAAACATACACCGGCGAGCCGAGCATTCAGATAGGATACCCTGAGCAACAATTTAACATTGCCGAAGCCATTAACCGCGGCTGGGTAACGGGCAGCGCCGAAACCTATTACATCGCGGGTATCCAGGCTTCGATACAAAACTACGGCATCCCGTTAACAGGTACTTTCACGGCGTCTTTTTACCGTGCGGGTTCTACCAACGTGGCTTTGGATGCTAATTACGATAACTATACCATCAATTTCAACTGGGCTACTTACTACGCCCAGGCAGGTGTTCAATATGCAGGCGGTGCTACAGGGTTAACACAAATATTGCAGCAAAAATATATTGCCTTGTTCCGCCACTCGGGTTTAGAGTCGTATTACACTTTCCGTCGCACCGGGCTGCCTGCATTTTCTACAGGCACAGGTACGGGTAACAGCAATCGTATTGCGCTACGTTTTAAATATCCTTCGTCAGAGCTTACGGCAAACACGGCTAACTATAATAAGGCCATTGCCAGCCAATACAATGGTGTCGACGATATAAACGGCGCTATGTTTATACTGAAGTAATTTATAGTTCAACAATACATTAAGGCAGGGAATTAACCCTGCCTTAATTTTTAACCTCATACCGAACATGAAAAACTTAATTTTAACAGTTTTAGCCTTGGTTATTACTTCGCAAGTATTTGCGCAGCAACATAAAACCGAAAATGTGATCATCGTAACGCTCGATGGCTTGCGCTGGCAGGAACTTTACCGCGGTGCCGATTCGGCTTTGATCAATTCAAAATACACCGATGACAAAAAGGATGTCCGTAAAAACTACTGGGCGGCATCAACAGATCAGCGCCGTGCTTTACTTTTTCCGTTCTTCTGGTCAACCATTGCCAACAAGGCCAGCTTTATGGTAACCGCGATCTGGGCAGTAAAGATGAGGTGGCCAATCCGTATCACTTTTCTTATCCTGGCTATAACGAAATATTTACCGGTTTCCCGGATGTTCGGATGAATACGAATGACCCCATCACCAACCCGAACATGAATCTGTTCGAGTTTTTAAACAAACAAAAAGGGTTCGAAAACAAAGTTGCCGTATTCTCCTCATGGGAGCGTTTTACCCAGATATTTAACGTAACCCGATCAGGCTTGCCGGTGAATGCCGGGTACATGAAAGTGAACAATGCCGCCGCTAACGACCGTATTAAGTTTTTAAATGAGATGCAAAACGAGGCGCCGTACTACCTGGGCGATTCGACCAGGATAGATTTTTTAACTTTCGAATTTGGTAAACAATATTTAAAGCAATTTAAGCCGAGGGCCTTATACATTGCTTTTGATGAAACCGATGATATGGCACACGCCGGTTTTTATAAGTTTTATTTAGACCGCGCGCACCAGGAGGATGATTTTTTAAGGCAATTGTGGGAGTATATCCAAACCGATCCGGCCTATAAAAATAAAACTACGTTGATCATAACCTGCGATCATGGCAGGGGCGATAAAACGATCGATAGCTGGCGCGATCATGGCAGCAATATCGTCCATTCCGAGCAAACCTGGTTTGCCGTGATCGGTCCCGACACGCCACCTACGGGCGAAATGAAAAACGAGGCAACAACTTACCACAAACAGCTGGCACAAACCATATCAAAACTACTGGGCTTTGATTTTAAAGCCACCGCGGGCCACGAGGTCGGCGATCCGATTATTACAGTAACCGAAAGCACCAAACCCTGATCTGGATATGAAATATTTAAGCTGTGCGCTCACATTGTTAGGATGCCTTTGGCAGGAGAGCTATACACCCAACCCCGCGCCAAAATTAAAGCACAAATTTATGGTAGTAGCCCACCGTGGCGATCATGTGGTTTACCCCGAGAACACCCTTGCCGCTTATGAGCAAGCCATTAAGGATGGGGCCGATTATGTAGAGATCGATCTTCGCACCACGAAGGATGGGCAATTGATCAGTATGCACGATGCTACCGTTAACCGGATGACCGACGGGACCGGCCTGGTTAAAGATATCAACTTTGATGATATGGAAAAATTGCACGTACATACCAAAGACAAGGCATCAAATGTAACGTACCCCATCCCAACCTTTAAACAGATCCTGGAACTGTGTAAAAATCACATCTACATCTATATCGATTTCAAAGAAGCCGACCCTGCCCTGGTTTATCCCATCTTAAAACAATACGGCATGGAAAAACAGGTATTGGTATATATTAACAAAGCGGGGCAGTTTATCGACTGGAGAAAGGTGGCGCCAAAAATGCCGTTAATGTTAAGTTTACCCGATAGCGTGAAAAGTGAAACATCAATGAAGCAATTTATCGATCAATATCACCCCGATATTTTGGATGGCGATTACCGGCAGTATACTGCGCAAATGCTTACTCTGGCACAAAGCTACAATCTGCCGGTTTGGCCCGACGGGCAAAGCGCGCTCGAAGGCCCGGTGGTTTGGGACGAGGCTATTGCAAAAGGGTTAACAGGCTTGCAAAGTGATCACCCGGAGCAATTTGTAAAATATTTATCCGGAAAAGGGTTAAGATAATTGTAATTTACAGTGTGTTTATATTGAACCGCTAATTTGAGGTAAAATACATTTGCTCATCTTTTTAACATCATGATTTTGAAAGCAAAACAGGTAATTATAATAATCACCGCGCTGGGTTTCGGAGCGCGGGCATTTGCGCAAAAGCAGGCGAACATTTTACAGGTTCCGGCAACTGATCAATACTGTAAGATCAATGAGAACGGGGCTTCTGTTTTACCGAGCGGCCGCCTGGTTACACCGGCCGGCAAGATGGTGCGCATTACTCACGATCCCTTTGGGCTTTCGATATCGCCCGACGGTAAAAAGGCCATTACGTTGCATAATGGCGCACTTGCGCTTATTGATATCAACTCATTAAATGCTACCCGTACGCCAAGTTACGATCATGCCATCGCATCTCCATTTCAAAAAGGATCATTTTTGGGCGTCGCTTTCGCGCCCGATTCAAAAACAGTTTACCTGAGCGGAGGAGATAAAGGCGATGTGCTTATTTATGATACCGAGAGCTATAAATTGATTGATAGTATTGCGCTGGACGGTATTATTAACGGAAAACAATACGAAGATAGTTTTACATCCGACTTGGCACTAAACACCAATAATAACGAACTATTGGTTTTGGACCGGGGCAACTTCAGGCTGGTGCGGATTGATCTGGCAACCAAAAAAATTACCGCGAGTATCGATGTTGGCCGTCAACCGTTTGGACTGGCCTTGAGCCCGGATCATCAAACGGCGTTTGTGGCCAATGTAGGGATGTACTCGTATCCTGTTATCGAGGGTGCTACGCCAAAGAATGCCGATTCGATCATGATCACGCACCACCCTTATGGCGATAATACCAACGAATCGATCAACGGTACCATAGTCGAAGGTCGCAAAATTCCGGGCGTTGGCAGCCCGTCATCGCCGGATGCGATGAGCGTATTTACAATTGATCTGGCAACAGGTAAAGTGATCGATAAATTTAAAACAGGCCACCAGGTAGGGCAAATGATCGAGGGTGCCGAAGTAACCGGGGGCGCCAGCCCAAACTCCATCGCTGTTGGCACTAACTATGCCTACGTTACCAATGCCACAAACGATAATATCACCATAATCGACTATAAGAACCACCGCTTATTGGGCGATATCCCCATTAAAGTAGACAGTCGTATTGATCATTACCGTGGTTTGCTTCCTTTTGGTATTTGCTTGAGTAAAGACGAAAAAACGATCTACACGGCGTTATTGGGTTTCAACGCGGTAGCAGTAATTGATGTGGCAAGTCATCAAACAAAGGGATTGATCCCAACCGGCTGGGGGCCCGCCCGTGTATTGCTCAGCACCGATGAAAAGGAAATATACATCACCTCATGCCGTGGTTTGGGTGCAGGGCCCAATGGGGGTAAAGGGTTTGTCGCTCCCCCGCAGGGTACCTACATTGGCGATATACAACTGGGCCTGTTTCAGAAAGTTAATATGCCGGATAATTCACAGCTGTTGGGGTACACCAAACAGGTCATCAGCAATACCTTTGTAAACAGTAAACGCACACTTGCGACCAATAATCCGTTACCGGTATTACCCGGTTCATCGGTAACGCCGATAAAATATATTGTGTACATCACTAAAGAGAACCGCACTTACGACGAAGTTTTAGGCCAGCTAAAAAATGCCAGAGGCGACAGTACACTCGCCCGGTTCGGTGTAAACTGCGAGTACACTTTGCCCGATGCCACACGGGTTAGTTTCCCGGGCTTAAAGGTTTCACCCAACCATATCAAAGCAGCCAATCAGTTCGCTTTTTCTGATAATTATTATTGCGATAGCGATGCATCCATACACGGGCACCATTGGATGCTTGGGGTAATACCCAACGAATGGGTGGAGGCAAACTCCAACGTATCCAAAACGGCTAAAATATTCTCGAAAGCTCCGGGCAGGCGTTTCCCGGGTTCTACCGGCAGCATGGATCCCGAAGATTATGCCGAAACAGGAGGTATTTGGGAAGCGTTGGACAGGAAACATGTCAGCTTTTACAACTTTGGCGAAGCTAACGAAACAGCACATAATCGTGAGACATGGCGCGATACCGCTACGGGTTCCGGCCACCTGGTGATGGTGCCGATGCAAAAAGCCTTGTTTAACCGTACCAGTCACAACTATGCGGGCTTTAATACCAATATCCCCGATCAGTTTCGTATGGATCAGTTCGAAGGTGAGTTTACTAAGATGTGGATCAAAGGCAAACAAAAAATGCCGGCGTTGATCACCATGCAGGTTCCTAATGATCATACCGCCGGTGTAAGACCTGATGATGGTTACCCCTTCCGTCAATCGTACATGGCCGATAACGACCTGGCAGTCGGCCGTATCCTTCACTTTTTATCCCGTACAAAATACTGGAAAAATATGCTGGTGATCATTACCGAAGATGACCCGCAGGGTGGTGTTGATCATGTCGACGCGCACCGCTCTATCCTCATGATGGCTGGGCCATATGTGAAGAAGGGTTACGTAAGCCATACGCATGCAAACTTCGGCGCTATTTTAAAAACCATTTATAACATACTGGATGTGCCATATGTCAATCAGTACGATGTTACCGCATCTTTACTGCAAGACTTTTTTTCCAATAAGCCCGACTATACCCCTTACACCCTGGTGCAAAGCGATACCCGGATATTTGATGCCCAAAAAGCCATGAAACGGTATAACAAAACGGTCGACTGGCGCAAAATTGAAAAAGGGCCGGATATGGATGACGAGGATAACGAACGGGAAGAGCATTACAAACAGCAAAAAGGCAAGCATGCCAACAAACCTGATAAAGATTAATCTTCATGAAAAAATATATTTTACTGATAGCCCTACTTTGTATAGTTGACTTGTTGTATGCACAACAGCGCACAAAAAAAGTAGTCTTCATTATAGCCGATGGCATACCTGCCGATGTGATAGAAAAAGCCGAAACGCCGAATATTAAAAAGATAATTGCGATGGGCGGATATTCCAGGGCGCATGTTGGTGGTGATAAAGGTACTTATAATCAAACCCCAACTATATCGGCACCCGGGTATAACGATCTGCTAACCGGTACCTGGGCCAACAAACATAATGTTTGGGGTAACGATATCAGTAATCCAAACTATAACTATAAAAACATTTTCCGGTTGGTTAAAGAGCAGCAGCCAGATAAAAAGATAGCCATATTTTCTACCTGGATAGACAACCGTACCAAGCTTATTGGCGAAGGTTTACCTGCTGCAGGCAATATTCAATTCGATTATAAGTTTGATGGATACGAGTTAGATACTGTGGCCTTCCCACATGATAAATTGAGTAACTATACGCACTTGATAGATGATCATGTGGTGGCCGAAGCATCGAACTGCATTAAAGAATACGCACCCGATCTTTCATGGGTGTACCTGGAGCATACCGATGATATTGGCCATCGTTTTGGCGATAGTGAGCAGCAAATGAAAGCTGTTGGCTATGTAGACGATGAGATGGGTAAATTGATGGACGCGATAGCATATCGCACCAAAAGCTTTAATGAAGACTGGCTGCTGATTCTTACTACAGATCATGGCCGCGATGCGGTAACCGGGCGCAATCACGGCGGGCAGTCGGACCGGGAGCGCACAACCTGGATTGTGACCAACAAGAAGCCTAATGATTATTTTAAATCGGCGGGTCTCGCTATCGTTGATATTTTACCTTCGATTGCAAAGTTTATGGACTTAAAGATCCCGGACCAATCGGCAATGGAACTTGATGGTGTGCCGTTCATTGGTAAGGTTTCTGTATGCGACCCCCAAATTGTTTTAAACAACGGTAGTCTTCATATTACCTGGAAAGCTTTGCAAAAAACAGGAAAGGTAAGAGTGATGGTGAGCACCACCAATAATTTTAAGAATGGCCAAGGTGATCATTACAAACTTGTAGCAACTGTGCCGGAAACGCAACAATATTTTGATCTGGATGTAAAAAGCCAGCCGTCTGAGCTTTATAAAGTTGTTATTCAAGGCGCGTTTAACTCACTAAACAAATGGGTAAAAAACAATTGAGTTCTTAATAAGAAACACAATGCGCTAACCATATATTAATCAAAAGTTAGCCCATTCATCAATTTTTGCCAATAAACGTATTCATTCCACAAAATCGAGATAACAATTAAGTTCCAATAAAATTCGAGTTAGAGAATAGTTATCTATTGAATTTCAAAACAGCTTTACCCATGGTATTTTAACAGTTCGATAAATTATGCTACAGTTACCAAAAATTGATTAAAATCGGGTGCTTTTTTAATCGATTACAAATTAAAAAAAACATCAAAATACCTTTTGAGCTATTTAAGGCCTGTTATGCCTGCCAGAAGCCTTAAATCGTTTACAAAACCATTCGTAAATCTTTCGGTGCAGGCTACTTAAGGAGACAACATTTATTTGTTTGCTCCTTTTTTATGCCCGTAAAAATCTATAATTTAAGGAGCTGCCAGTTCGATTTTGGCAGTTCGATTTTGACAAAAAAATTCTGAACCGTTTATACTTAACGGTTTAAAAAACAGGTTTAAAATACAATCAATGCGTTTTTGATATTTCGATTTCCCCTTTAAGGATATTAGCGCTTACTCCGAACTTTTTCCTGTTTCAGGCGGTTGTCACACTTTTTAATAAAGGTGTCTAATAATAAAACGAAAACATGGAAAACGAATTTAATGGTAAAACCGCCTTGGTACTTGGAGGATCAAGCGGGATTGGTAAAGCTACAACGGCATTGTTACTACAAAATGCAGCTTCAGTGCTTATTGTTGGTAAAAATCAGGTTAATATAGATCAAACCATTAACGAATTGTCTGACAGTGGAAATATTAAAGGTTACAAAGTTGACTTGACAGATCGTATGCAAACTACTGATTTTATAAATCAGCTCGGCAATGATATAACCCGGGTTGATTACCTGGTTAATGCTTCAGGTATTTTTAGCCCAAAGCCATTCTTGGATCATACTTTTACTGACTATGATTCCTATCTTGATTTAAATAGAGGGCTGTTTTTTATAACACAGGCAGTAGCCAAACTAATGGCTAATAATAAAAACGGCTCCATAGTTAATATCGGTTCAATGTGGGCAAAGCAATCTGTCAGAGCCACACCTTCATCTGCTTATTCAATGCAGAAAGCAGGGCTGCACTCTTTAACCCAGCATTTGGCAATGGAACTTGCACAATATAATATCAGGGTTAACGCAGTGTCTCCGGCAGTCGTTGAAACACCGGTATATGATAAGGTTTTTGGAGGTCAGGAAGCTGCTGTTGAAGCTTTAAAGGGTTTTAATGGATTTCAGCCGATCGGCCGGAATGGAAAACCAGAAGATGTAGCCAATACAATTGTATACCTGCTTTCGGAAAAAGCATCATGGGTAACCGGTGCCATTTGGGATGTCGACGGGGGCGTTATGGCAGGACGAAATTAATTCTTAAATTTAGATGTTCTGAACATGTCTTCTTCCAATAGAAATATGATGAATCCTTTTTTAGTCGCTTATGATACCGATGAGGAGCTGCATTTTATAAAAGAGGCGCAGGAAGGGTCAAAATCCGCTTTGGAAAGATTGATCAAGCTGCATCAGCGATTCGTTTATAATGTTGCGCTGCGATTATCACGAAATGCTGAAGATGCGGCCGATTTAACCCAGGAAGGTTTGATAAAAATGGTGACCAGATTGAGCCAGTTCCAGGGCAAAAGCAGTTTCAGAACATGGTTGTACCGTATAGTTTTCAACCATTTCATCCAAAGCCAAGGCAATAAGAGGAGGCTGGAAACGGCCTCCTTTGAAGAGCTCGGTGATTTTCTCGAAAATGAGCACGCATCTGAAGAAATGAGTGTTGAAGAGCAGATCATTTATAGCGATTTGATTGATGATACCAGGAACAAATGCATGAGTGGCATGTTGCTTTGTCTGGACAGACAGCAAAGAATTATTTTTATACTGGGAGCTATCTTTAACATAAAATCTACTGTAGCTGCACCACTGTTGGAAATTTCTCCGGAAAATTTCCGGAAACAATTGTCGAGAGCCCGGGCTGACCTTTTTCAATTCATGGAAAATAAGTGTGGATTGGTGAATCCCACCAATCCTTGCCGTTGTCATAAAAAAACAATGGGGTTTATTAAAGAAGGCAAAGTGGAACCGACTCAGAGAAAATTTATGCCTGAAGCTCTAGAAACAATCCGGTCGGTCTCACCTCAAATAAATGATGAACTTGACCAATTGATGGAGGACAATTACATGAGCTTTTTTAAAGCACAAAACTATGAAAAACATGACGTTGCAAATGAGATTGTCCAGTCTTTGTTATTTAATAGTGAGATTAAAACTATGTTCAACCTTAACTGAGAAAGCTTCACAGTCCTGATTAGCAAGCACAAAGGCTCGTTAATGCCGATAGAGTTGCCGTTCACGCCGCTGATCAGTTAATGCACTCCCGACTAAATATATCGGCAAACAGATTTTTATACATTGGAGTCTTGTCAGCTAAAACGCCATTTTAAGCAAATCCTCAAGAAAGACTTCGAAATTTGCCCAGTCAGGGCTACGTTTAAGAAAATGCAATGAAACTATTTTACAATAGCGTTCATTGCATTTTTCATTTACATTCCTTACGGTAATTACAGTTTTATAGCTTTTTGGTTCTGGTCTCGTTCCCTGAACAATATTTATGGAGAGGAGAAAGTAAACAAAAGGCCTCTAACAAAAGTTAAAGGCCTCGGTTATACAAGTAATGTACTCTGGTAAATTTTTGTATTTACAAGGTTTTCCAGCTTACCCAGCACTGAGCGTCGCTTACCCTTACCATATCATAGGTTGTACCGCCGGCATTTGTTTGGATAAAATACCAATCCTGGAAACTGTTTGCTGTAGCGCCATTATATAACAAACCCCGGGCAGCAGTCATAGCTAAAGCTATTGGTGTTGTGCCGGTAAAACCAGCGGTGCTACCTAGTAATGTAAACCTGCCTATTCCCGGTGTGGTAGTAGTGAACGAGCTTGAAAGTGCATATGGTGTGCCCAAACCTCCATTTACCAACGATATCATACCTTCGCTCGTACCTCCAAACACAACCGGTCCGCAATACCAAAAACTCGAATAATTAGCCACATTTTTAAAGTTGCAATAATCATCAACCCCATAATGAAAAACAGAACTGCTTATCCAGGTGCCGTTTTGATTAACGTTCATTTGATCATGCCACCTTTTAGGAGAGGTGAGATCCAATTTTAACGGGGTTATTGATTCTCGCATTTGTGCAGCAATACCATTTACAGAAGCACTAAACAAGTGATTAACAGCATCGTATGCAATATTTGTCATGCTTGTTACCGTTGTTGTCCCAATTTTAACAGGTGTTATAAACACAATGGTGTTTGTTGAACCATCAATATAAAAATTACCTACAACAGCTACTAAATTTCCACTACCATCCAGGTAGCTAAAAGTTAATATTTTGTTGGCCGGATCAATCCTTATTTCACAGTCAATACCGCCTATGGTCATCCTTTTGAAATAGGTCCGCAATTGTGACAAGTAGCCTAATATAGTAACAGTACCAGTAGTAAATGAGGTATATGCTGCAGGTGTAGCAGCTTTAACCAGTACCAGTTTGCTGCTAAGCCTGTTACCTATCAGGTTTATGGTATCACCTTTAACGTTATCAATGTAAAACTCAAAATCCGAGTTTAATCCCGCACCAGCAGCACCACCCATTACGGTAGGGTCAGGGTCGGCCAGCAGGTGGATGTAGTTATAGGTATCAAATAACAAAGATGGGGCTTGTTCTTGTTTGATCTTGTAAGAGCTTTCTACCGCCGTAGTGGATGTGGTTGTGCTGATATCCGAAAGCATCGTTACCCGGTTTGTAGTCGAAAACTTCATCGAAAACAAATATACCCCACCACCGGTAGGATATAAAAATGCTTTCCAGCCATTTGGGCTACCGGTAAGTGTATTGGTATACGATGCGAGCGTCGCAGCGACTCTTGCTTCCGGAAGATCCGCCGGCGCAACCGTATTGCTTTTTTGACACGCTGATAGTATGGTTAATGCAAGCGCTGTATAGATTAAATATTTTCTCATGTTTTTGAATATTTAGTATTAGAAACTCAATGTACCGATCATATACGATGTTGCATCGGTTGATTTATAAAACGCACCTATAGCACCTTGTAACCCTTTTGTGCCTAATGGATTAGTTGCCGCATAATCTATTTTAAATGTATTGTTCTGAATATAATTTACAACTGCCGCCATTGGTGTTTTAACAACAGTATAGTTAGAATAAGTAGTGCCGGTAGGCTGCGGGTTTATCAGGGTGAATTTACTGATACCGCTTGCATCGGTAGTTAAGTTATAGTCAACATCGGCATTATAAGTAGTTGTGCCTTGTGTAAAGGTTATTCTTAACGTTGCTAAAGTACCCGCGCCAAAAATAAACTGGTATTGTGTTAATGTAAAACCGGCAGTGGTCATCAGGCCTTTGGCAGTATTCCAGGCATTTAAAAACTCTGTCGACTGCGGTGTTAAGGCATTGGCCGTTAAAGGAGCATTGGCAAAGTTAGTATATACTTTACCAATGCCTAAAGCGGTGTTCAATGGTATAGCATAGCTATCAAGCGCGGCAGATACCTGTGCCTGTAAGGCGTAAAAATCAATGTTCCAGGCGGATTTAAAATAGGTCACCACATATTGTTCTTTTGCACGCAATAGCGCACTAGGACCAGCAGCCAGGGCATTTACAATAGCATCGTATTTGTATTTACCCTGGGTAAGCATAATAGATGTCATTTCGGCAAAATCTTCAATCGGGCTAGCTTGCGCGTAATTGGTTATAAAACCAGTAGTACGTGCTGTTGCGGTGGTCACCAGGTTCCAGTTGCCTGTGTAACCATTTTGTGTTACCAATGCAAATGCCGGATCGTATGGGATCTTTTGATTTAAGATGTGCGTAAACTCATGGTGGATAACATGCATCATCTCCTGTACGTTGGGGATATTGCTTTTGCTGAAATTATTGATCACAAACAGCGTGATCTTTTTACCGCCTTCAGCTGTACCCAGGGTAATCGTACCATCATCGTTATATGACGGGCTCCCTACCAGGTAAAACTGTTTTGGCGTGTTAACCTTCATAAAATTGGCGCCGCCCGTAGCTTCATATGGTTTGATCCATATATCCCTAACGGCTTCCATTGTGGGCTGTACGAGCGATTCCTTTGGCGGTACCAGGTCCTTACTCAGGTCGTCCTCATAAGCATCCCAGCGGTATTTTACCTGAATGTTATAAGGGGTAAGGTAATTAGCGTCCAGCCAGGTGTCGAGCGCTGTATTGCTAATAACATCCGGATTTAAAGCACTTAGATCGGCATTTAAAGTTTCGCTCTTTCTGCACGAGTTCATTAAAGTACCCAGTACGATTAGTGCAAGTAAGTTTATTTTAAATATCTTTTTCATATACGTTTTTTTTAACTATCGTGGATTTAATGGCACACCTGACAAAGCAACTTCGGCCGGAAGCTGGAATAAACGGCGCGGATCGCTTGGGGGTAATGTGATATAAGTACTGGTATTATTAATGGCTTTAATGTTGTGAACCACAGGCAGGTTTAACCGGATCTCATCAAACCAGCGTACGCCGCCTTCCTGCATAAATTCGCGTTTCTTAAAATCTAAAATACAAGCTATTAAGCCGGATTTAACATCGGTTGTACCATACGTTGAAGCTATTTTAGCATAAGTAACCGCCATGGTAGTAGCATTATAATTGGTTAAACGGGTGCTTAAAAACGTATTAAGATCTGCCAAAGCCAGATCGGACGATGCTCCACCAATATTAGCATACGCTTCAGCCCGTTCCATCAGCAATTCATCGGTGGTGAATTGTGGAAATATGGTATACGCGGTCCCAATGTTAGCATTAGCGGTTTGACGGACAAACTCTTCTTCAAATTTTAATAAAGTGTAGTTAGGTACATTGTAATAATAAACCACTTCGGCGGTAAAGCCATTAACCGCCGCGGTTGCCGTAGGTAATGGGGTGGTGGTAAAGTAAGAGTTTAACATTAAGCCAAACCCGTACCGGTAAAAAGGGTAATAACGGGCCCATGTAGAAGGCGTTTCGGTAAGCAAAATATTTTGGGGCTGTGTGGCCTGGGTAAACAATACCTGCAATGTACCGGCGGATACACTTTTATAGGTGGTATTCCACGGCCTCAAATTAGCGGCAATAGTGTTATTAGGGAATGCAGCTGCAGTATAACTAACCACTTTAGCATAGTCCTTTTTAAACAGGTAAAAGCGGGCGGCGAAAGCATTTGTAGCCGTTGTGGTAAAGTGATATTTAGGAACCGTGTACGATACGTCCTTAATTAAAGGCAACCCAGCTAACAGGTCCTGCTCAATGGCTGCCCAGGTTGATGCTACTGTTCCGCGCGAATACTGACCGAAAACAACCTTCTCGGGAGTGGTAACATACGGAACGCCCGGCGAATCATTAGGGCCGGCGGGGTCATATAACTTGGCAAAAAACAAAGACAGCATGAAATGGGCGTAGGCACGGCAAACCAAAGCCTCGCCTTTTGAAGCCAGATAAGGTGTTTGATCGGGGGCCTTGTCAATGGCGTCGAGCGCTGCGTTTGCTGCTGCAATGGCCGCGTAACATGCATTCCAATAATAAGTTGGCGAACCCACTTCAATACTCTGTACATCCGACCAAAAATACGGGTCTCCATTAACCGGATCCTTAACAGTACTCGAAGCCAGGGCTCCTTTATCTTCGGCGTTATCCGAGGCCGCATCGGTAAAGGTGGCATAATCGGCCTGGGGGTAAGCGGTAACTAACAGTTCGGCCACCTTTTGTGGTGTGGTTAACTGTGTCCGCTGGTCTGGCGAGGTTGCAAGAAACTTTTTACAGCCCGCAGCAGCTATAAGGATAAAAATTAGTGGTATTGATTTATATATATTTTTCATAATGCTCATAATTAAAACCCGATTTTTAGTGATAAGGTGAATTGGCGTGGGAGAGGCAAAGCAACACCTCCCGATCCAAAAAATTCAGGATCTTTTCCATTCAATGCGCTGTCCGAGTATATCAGCCAAAGGTTATTAGCCGCAAAACTTACCGACGCCGAATTAAGGCCTGTTTTAGCCAACAATTGTGGTTTAATGAGGTATGACAGTGACATGGTTTTTAAGCGGATAAAATCGCCGTTGGCAACCCTTGCTGTAGAGTAGTTGTAGTTATTGTAAGGATAACCGTCAACCTGCCCTGCCGAGTACCTGTCCATGATGGAAGGTACATTGGTGGTAAGTTCGTCACCCGGTTTTTCCCACCTTTTCAGGAAAATTGAGTTGGATGCATCCAGATCGGTATAACTGGATTTAAATACCGGGTCTAATCTCACTTTGTTACCGGCACTAAAGGTTAACAATATACCCAACGATAGTTGCTTGTATTTAAATGAGTTAAAATACCCCCCTGTTAAAGTAGGGTCAACAGGACCTTCGTATTTAAGATATTTAGTAGTGGTGCTTTGTAAATATACGTTAGTACCAACGCTGCCATCTTCTGTTATAAACTGCGGGATCCCCTTGTCGTGCGTAAGGCCAACAAAATCGATTGAGAACAAGCCACGTTGCGGATAACCCAACTGCGCGCCGCCATCCGGGTTTACCAGGCTAAATATGGTAGGCAGGCTTTGCAGGTTGGTAATTTTTGATGATGTTTTTGCAAAGTTTAATTGTGTACTCCACCTAAAGTCGTTTTGCTTGATAGGTGTACCGGCAATAGTTACCTCGATACCTTTCGAACGCATATCGGCATAGTTGGCAGTTTTGATAGCCTGTCCGCCAATGCCCGATGTGGTTTCCGGGCCAATCAGGTCAAACCCTTTTCTGTCGTAAACATCAACAGTCAGTGTAAGCCTATTGTTAAAAAAGCCTATATCTGTTCCCAGGTTAGCTTCATATTGTTTTTCGTACGTCAACTGTGAGTTCTCCAGGTCCTTGATGTATAAAGCGATCTCCTTTTCGTTTATATATGGCCTGTTGGTAGTTACCGCCTGTAATATCAGGCTCGAGTTGGTAGCATTAGCTGAATTAGCCACTAAACCATAGGTCGCACGCAGTGTTATGCTGTTGATGGTTTCGCTGATCTTACTCCTCTGGTAAAAATCTTCCATGTCGACATTCCATGCGCCCGACACATTCCAGGTAGGCAGCCAGCGTGCTGTGGTTGATTCGCCCAGCTGATTAGAACCATCGTATCGTACCGTGCTGTTAAGGCTGTATTTGCCTTTATAAGAGTAGGCGCCACGAGCCATATAGTTCAGATAGCGTTCATACCCATATTGCATGCTGTAATAGTTGAGGTTTGATTGCACATTTTGTTTAACGATGTTGGGATCGATAAATGGAACGCCACCCTGATCATATTGGTAACCATAGCCATCAAAGGTTACGGTCTGCCGATCTATATAACGCAGTTCCTGTGTTGCAAACACGTTAAATACATGGTCGGTACCAATAGTTTTATTATAGTCCAGCGAGTTACGGAAGTAATAGTTGGTAATGTTATTACCGACGGTGTTATAAAAACCGCCATATGGCAAAACCGTTACCGGTAAAGCGTTCGGGTTATCCGGATTATGGTATAAAAACCTGTTATTGTCAAGGATGGTCGCATTTTGCGGATTAGTACCTGCCCGGTAAGCCTGCGCCTGGTTTGAATTTTCGGTCACCTTATGCTCCTGATTAGTTTTCACAAAGCGATAGGCGCCATCAAACGAGTATTGCAGATCTTTAAAGAACTTGTATTTGATGCCAAGCTGACCTTTAAAATCAATTTGGGTTATGCCTAAAGTATTGTTTTGCAGCTCATGTACTATGTTGAACGGTGCGTAATCTCTTGTAAAATATTCAAGGTTACCAGTCGCGTCGTAAGCAGTCAATACACGGCTGGTATTGATGGCATAGCTAAAAGGATTAATATCAAAATCCCGGTCATACTGCCCCAATACCGGGTTGCTTACACGGCCCAAAGTTCCCGGCGCCATTTGATCACGTACCGAACCTACAGTAAGCAGCTCAAATGATAGCTTATCGTTGATTTTAAACGTACCACTCAGATTACCTGTAAAGCGATTTACGCTATTACCAATCGCCCATCCGTTATCTTTCAGAAAACTGGTTGAAGCATATATTTGCGACTTTTCGGTACCAGCAGTAATACTTAACGAATGCTGCATCTGGAGCGAGTTGTTGAACAACACATTAAACCAGTCGGTGTTCCCGTTAGCATAACGTTGCAGAAACGCCTTTTGGCTGGGCGCATCGTTCCTTAATGCGAAAGTGTTGGTGGCCGGATCAAAGTTATACATGGTGTTGAACATTTTAGTAAATACCCCACCATTGGCGTTGTTAGCAGTTACCCCCTGATTTAGCCAGCCTTTTTGCTGCATTTCCAGGTAAACGTTCATTTGATCTGCCGAGTTCATGATATCATAGGTACTGTATGATGGTTTTAAAAAGCTGGTAAACTCGCCCGTATAGGATACGTTAGCCTTGCCCTTGGTATCTTTACCTCTTTTAGTAGTGATAATAACTACACCATTCATTGCACGTGCGCCATATTGCGCAGTTGCTGCAGCATCTTTCAAAATGTTGAAACTCGCAATATCATCCGGGTTCAAACCTGCTACCGACGAACCAATCAATGTATTGGCGTCTCCGGTTGATAAGGCTTCGTTAGATATATTAACAACATCCTCTAACACTATACCGTCAACAACAAATAATGGCTTGTTATCGCCGCTTATCGAAGTTGCGCCACGCACACGTATTTTAGGCGCGGCGCCGAACGTACCCGATACGTTTTCAACCGAGACACCGGCTACGCGGCCTTCCAGCATCCGGCTTACGTCGGTAACACCATCACGCTTAACATCCTCGGCCTTTAATGAGGTGGCAGCACCGGTAAATAGTTGCTTGTTGAGCGTTTGATAGCCCGTTACAACAACCTCGTTAAGAGTATTAACAACAACCTCTAAAAAAATCCGGAGGTTGGTTTGCGTACCTACGGTTACTTCAGCGGCCTTGTATCCGATTGCCGAAAAAACCAATACTGCGCCTTGCTTGACATTGATCTGAAACTCGCCGTTTACATTGGTTGAAACCGCGTTGTGGGTCCCCTTTTCAAGTACGGTTATGCCAGGTAAGGATTGAGGCTTTGAATTTGCATCGGTCACTTTCTCAAAAACAGTTCCTTTGACAGTAATATCTGCTGCCTTAAGTTTATTTACAGCATTTTTCTTTAAAACTACCTCGTTGCCGATAATTTTGTAACTGATGCCATAATTGCTCAACTGTTTTAATATGATGTCAACTGATTTCGCTTCTTCCGGAACTGTAACCTCAAGGTCCTTGTTGATCTCGGTCGCATCATAAACAAAGCTGATACGATATTTCTGCTCCATCTTTTTAAGAACCAGCACGAGCCTTTCTGTTTTAGATTGATGCGAAACGGCGGCATGAGCTTTTGGCAAAGACACGTAAACAGCCATTAAAATAAAAAGGAAACGCGCGATTTTCAATTTTCGTTTTTTGTAGAACTTTTGATCCATAATCGTTGTTTGTTAATAATTAGTTCATCATCTGTAGTTATTTCATACTCTGTACAACAATTGAGGTATTACTCAATTGTTCAATTTTAATTGGGTAGGTTTCTTTTAATACATCCATAATTTCGCTTAGTTTATTGTCTTTAAAAGTGGCGTTGAATTTTTTGAAAGCCGAGATATTTCCTGACAAGACTATTTTAACCTTGTAATAATCTTCAAGCTGCTTGCATACATTCGTAAGTGAGGCATCAACAAAATAAAGCTGATGTGTTAGCCAGGCCTGATCATTCTGATCGAAAGAATTTAGAACAACTTGTTTTTTTCCTGTTTCGTAATAAACAATGCTGGTTCCTGCAAATAAAATTGAACCTTCCGTCTCGTTTGCTGAAGGCTTGAACCTAACTTTGCCGGTGTTAACGTTCAAGGCTATCCTGTCATCACGGCTGTTGATGTTAAACGAAGTTCCCAACACGGTAACGCTTGACCGGTTAATATCAATAACAAAAGGATGCAGGGTATCTCTGTGTATCTTAAAAAACGCTTGTCCTTTAACTAGTTTGATCTCCCTCACGGCCCCATCAAATTTTTCAGGGTAGCTTATCGTACTGTAACGATCAAGATATATTTTGCTGCCATCGGTCAGGAAAACAGAATCGATTGAGTTTTTGGTTGATTTAAAAGCAATGTTGATTTTTTGCTCCCTGATGTAGCCCCAAAATGCAAATACTCCGAGCAAGACAGTTGCCGCCGCCGCTATAACCCATTTTTTAAAACCAGGCTGTTTTATTTCATTTGTTTTTGGAGCTTCAAAATTATAAAGCTCCGCAAGCTTTATTTCAATTTTTGAAACTGACTCCTCCCTGTTAAGGAGCTCAAGCTTTTGCAGGTCAGAAGAGGTATTCCAGATCAGGATAACCTGATCGTAGATAAGCTTATTTTGAGGAGATTGCTCGGCGAGCAAATCAATTTCGCTTTTAATCGAAGTGTTTTGCTGGTCATTTAGATATTTTACTATTTTTCTTAAAAAGTCATCCTGGTTATACATGATAGTAGGTATTTGTATTAAAACAAATAACCGGCATGCTTACCCCTAGTATTTTTAAATAAAAAGAGAAAAATTATACTTTGTATGAAATCGAGATGTGAAATTTGAAAACAATGCAAAAACATCGCTAATTTATTCCGGTACTACTTGCAAAGTTACCTGATGGGTAGCAATATTAACCCATTATTAAAAGCATCGAGAAAATTTTAAGTTTATATGAGTTATTAACATCGTTCCGCTCATAAATCTTTTCCCTCAATATTTTCAAGGCCTTAATCATGTGGTTTTCCACGGTCTTTTCCGATATCTCTAATAAAACGGCTATTTCTCTGTATTTTAAACCTTCAAACCGACTCATTTTAAATACCTTTTTACATTGGGCTGGTAATAGTTCAATTTCATTAAATATCAATATTTTCAATTCCTGCTCTTCCTGGATTTCATCCAAAGAATCGTAAGTAACCTGATCGGCTATTTTCAAATGATGTTGAAATATATTTTTTTCCCTCCTCAGGTGATTGATAGAATAATTAATAACTATCCGATACAAATATGATTTTAGCGAGCCATTCTCATCAAGTTTAAAAGGCTGCTCCCACATCCGCAAAAAAACTTCCTGTACAATTTCTTTTGCCACATCAAGCTCTTTTACATATCTATCTGATGCCAATACAAGGCCCTGAAAGTATTTACTGTATAATGAGGTAAAGGCATAATGATTTTTTTGACTAATACCTTCAAGATATTGGAAGTCTTCATGTTCACTAAATGATCTTACTTTCTGCATAATGCTTTTACATTACACAATGTAAGAATTTTATAATCATTTTCTCACTAATACTACGTTTTTGGTGGATTTCGAATATTACAATTGAAAGCTAGAGCAATAATTTCCATTAGTTGGAAATTATTCCAGGTTTTAATAAAGCACTCTGTCCATCATGTACCTGCTTGCTTTAACATTGCATAAGCCCGGAGTTATATGAGGTACGACAAAAAATTGACAATCTTACTATTCGTGACACCACACCGCAAATGCGTCGGTCTTCGCTCAATTCAAAACACCACACTCCACAAAAAGGATGTTTTTCCAAATTATGGAATTTAACCAGATGCAAACTGATATTAATATACTGATTTAAAGCATTTTAACTTTTTGGCCAAAGATTGGCATACTGTGGAATATCACAATCAAAAAACACAGTAAAATGAAAAAGATTATAGCTATCCAGATGTTTGGAAACAAAAACGAAAGTTTCGCATCATTTAAAGAATCGGTTAAAGCGTTGATTAACGACGGCTTTGTTGTGGAAGCTATAACTACCGAAGAGCAGGCGTCGGTATTCGGCGATGTAAAAGGGATGACCATACACACCTTAAATAATAATCAACAATCTAATAAAGCTTTTAAGCTTTACATGTTTATCAAAATGCAAATACAGTTGTTTGTTAAAGTGTTTAAAATGATCGGTGCCGACGATGTGGTTTATATAAACTCTATTTACTCGATTGCGCCGGCTATAGTAGCTAAAATAAAACATGCTAAACTGGTTTGTCATCTGCATAGCGCAAAACAAACTGCAGGTATTGCCGATAGCATATTGATTTATCTAATCAATAAAATAGCCGACCAGTTGATATTTCCTTCGGTTAGCTTAAAAGACAAATTCGCATTAAGCGCAGCAAAGCAAACCGTTATTTATAATACACCGGCCGATGAGTTTATTGACGAGATCAACCCATTTAGGACTGCCAGCCGCGCAAAAAGATTCACGGTGTTAATGCTCGCGTCGTCTGACGATAGTATGGCTATCGGCAAGCTCAGAGAACTGGCAACTCGCCTGCCCCTAATTAACTTTGAACTTTTACTAAACGACTGGACCGTAACAACAGCAAGCGTATTAGATAAAACCGGGCAACCAGCCAACCTGCGTATTTTACCCGAAAACAATAATATCCATCGATTTTATGAGAGGGCCGATATTTTGATTAACCTCTCGGCTAACGAATACACATCTGGCGATATTGATGTATTGCAAGCTATGTATTATGGTATCCCGGTAATTGTGCCCGCTAAAGGTGGTTTGCGGGAATTGATAAGCAATGGCAAACATGGCGTAGCGGTTGATATCGACCAGATGTCAACTATCGTCCAAACTATACAGGAGTTAAGCAGCAATACTTTAATATACAAAACTCTATCAGCCGCATGTTTAAGCCAGGCTAAGCTCTTTACATCAAGCCAATTTAGGGCCCAGTTTACAAAATTATTTATCGGCCATAGGGCACGGCCTTATGATAACCTTATTCAATTATTTGGAACAGCCTATTTAAATAACGACGCATCGGAATCCAAAACCAAAGCAGCATAACTAAATCCCTAATTAAATTAACGTTCCAAATAGACTATACAGGCTTTAAATATTATTAACAAACAACCCGGGCGTCATGGTTTGTTAAGCTTTGTGCATGCCGGAACTCAAAAACAAGAGTCGCAAAATACAAATGGCAATACTGGAAATATTAATTCCGGCAGACATGCCCCTGAAAGTTTTGAGGTGATTGATACCATCAGGTTTATAGCTATGTGCTCAATTACTGATCATCTTATCTTGCCTGTCGTGTTTTTATTTTCTCTCAAGATTTTTTGCCTGAATTCATTATTAACTATTCCAATAAATGGAAAAAAAATCCATTTATTGGAATAAATAAAAATATAACCTATATTTAAATAACTAATAATCAAATGTTTAATAAATTGGCATAATTTTGACTACATGGCACTCGCAGGATTTGTGAGAGGGCTATATGCATAAAACTATTACCCGTAAAGGGTAATAGTTTAGCTTCTTTATTAGATTTTATAAAACATTTACCGATGAGTGCTTACCACATTTTTATAGTTGAAGACGACAAATGGTACGGCGAAATACTGCAATACCACCTATCATTAAACCCTGATTACCAGATCACCCGGTTTATGAATGGCAAGGACTGCCTGAGCCAGCTTCATCAAAAACCCGATCTGATCACAATTGATTATAGCCTGCCCGATATGAACGGTGCTGAACTACTTAAAAAAGTTCAACAGGCTAGTCCCGGCACACCGGTGATCGTCATCAGCGGCCAGGAAGATATTGCCACAGCGATTGATCTGTATAAAAAAGGTATTACGGACTATATCGTAAAGGACGATCACACTAAAGATATGTTATGGAATGCGGTTAACCGTATCCGCGAAAACCAATCCCTGAAAAAGGAAGTAGAAATATTGCGTGAAGAACTTGGACAGAAATATGAGTTTGAAAAAGTAATCAAGGGCACATCGGAGAGTATAAAAAAGGTATTCTCGTTGATGGAAAAAGCCGCCCGAACCAATATCAACGTATCAGTAACGGGCGAAACCGGAACCGGTAAAGAACTCGTTGCCAAAGCTATCCATTACCATTCCGATCGTAAAAAGAAACCTTTTGTAGCCATTAATATGGCGGCTATACCATCCGAATTGTTGGAAAGCGAGTTGTTTGGACACGAAAAGGGTGCATTTACAGGAGCGATGGCCCGAAAGATAGGCAAATTTGAAGAAGCCAACCAGGGTACTATCTTCCTGGATGAGATTGGCGAATTAGATATGAACTTGCAGAGCAAATTATTGCGGGTATTACAGGAGCGCGAACTGGTGCGTGTAGGCGGGAGCGAAAAAGTAAAGTTAGATATCAGGCTGGTAGTGGCCACGCATAAAAACCTCGCCGAACAGGTTAAGCAGGGCCGCTTTCGCGAGGATTTTTACTATCGAATTATGGGCTTGCCAATAGAGCTGCCTCCTTTACGCGATCGTGGCAATGATGTGCTGCTGCTGGCTAAATACTTTTTGGATGATTTCTGCAAACAAAACAAATTAGGCAGCCTGCAATTTACGCCAAAAGCCAAAGAGCGTTTGTTGAAATATCACTTCCCAGGCAACATACGCGAACTCAAATCAATGATGGACCTCGCGGCAGTAATGTGCGACGGTAAGGAAATAACGGATCAGGATATTAGCTTTAATGCGCCGCGGGCCGATCAGGACCTGTTTGCCAAAGAAAAAACACTAAAGGAATATAACATACAAATAATTGAGCATTTTTTAAATAAGTACCAGCGCAATGTGGTACAAGTGGCCGATAAACTGGATATAGGTAAATCGACTATCTACAAAATGATACAGGATAAAGAAATAGAAGGCTAAACACTCCCCTTATTATGAAAACCGCACTATACCAATACCAGGATGGCCAATGGCTAACACACACCCAAAACGCTGTAATTGATGAAAGCAAAGCTGACCTTGTGCTTTGCTTTGGCGGCAGAGATACTTTGACCGCTCTCCCGGTTTATGAACTACTCCATAAAAAATTCCCAAAAGCTGTTATTGCCATATGCTCAACAGCTGGGGAAATATATCATACCCAGGTATCCGATAACGGCATTACAGCAACGGCTATTGATTTTGCAGATACAGTTATCAAACCTCAGAAAGTTTATATCAGGGATTATACAAACAGCTTCGAGGCAGGTAAGGCGCTCATTAATCAGTTCGATCAAAACGACCTGTCGTACGTGTTGGTACTGTCTGATGGGAGTAGCGTTAACGGCAGCGAATTGGTCAGAGGGGTTAACTCGGTTACCGGCGAAAAGATATTGGTTACAGGTGGGTTGGCAGGCGACGGTGCACGTTTTGAAACAACCGTTGTTGGCCTTGATGCTGAACCGGAGCAAGGCTTAATTGCAGGCATTGGTTTTTATGGAAACAAACTAAAAATCGGACACGGATCAAAGGGCGGCTGGGAAACTTTTGGTTTAGAAAGACTGGTAACCAAATCAGAAGCTAATGTATTGTATGAAATGGACGACAAAAATGCGCTTGATCTATATAAACGCTATCTTGGCCCCGATGCCGAAGGCTTGCCTGGCACAGCTTTATTGTATCCGTTGGCAGTTACGCTTGCAGGTAATACAGAACCTATAGTGCGTACCATATTATCGGTAGACCATGAAGCGGGAAGCATGACTTTTGCAGGCGATATACCCAAAGGCGCAAAAGTGAGATTTATGCGTGCAAATTTTGATAAATTAACTGCGGCAGCATCGCTCGCGGCAACGCAAACACAGCCTGGTGAAGATACTGCGCCAGATTTTGCATTGTTGATCAGCTGCGTTGGACGGAAAATGATATTAGGATCGCGCACAGAAGATGAGGTTGATGCAGTTGACGAGATATTTGGACATAAAACTTTATTATCGGGATTTTATTCATATGGCGAAATTTCTCCGTTAATTAAGGGTCAGGGTTGCCAGTTACACAACCAAACCATGACCATTACCACTTTTAATGAAAGAGAATAAACTCCTACAGCGGCAAATAAAAAAATACCTGCCCGATGAACTCGCCGGCTTGCCTGGGATAATGCCCTTTTTGCAAGCCGTTGCTGCTTCGTATTATGCGTTCGAAAAGGACAGTATCTTGTCCGAGCGTGCATTTAAGATGAGCGAAGAGGAGTATATGGAGGTTAATGAGAAGCTGCAAAAGGAGTTAGGGTTAAAAAAACTATCGATAGAGAAGCTTAAAGCCGCAGTTGTTGAAACGGGTATTGAAGGCTTTACCATGGAGGGAGACGATCTGCTGGAAATAATGGATCTGCTAAATGCCCAGATAAGCAAACGTAAAGAGTCTGAGATTGAGTTGAAGGCCAGCCAGGAGTTATGGCAGTTCGCGCTTGAGGGTGCCGGCGATGGCGTATGGGATTATGATTTTCAAACCCGCAAGATATTTTTCAGCAAGCGTTATAAAGAGATGCTGGGCTACAATGACGACGAGTTTGCCAATGACGCTGAAGAGTGGATGAGCCGCATCCATCCAGAAGATCTGCACCTGGTAATGAAAACCGATCAGGATTACTTTTATAAAAAACAAGCCAATCATCAGGTAGAATACCGCATACGCCATAAAGACGGATATTACATTTGGGTGCTTGACCGTGGGATGGTAGTGAGCCGCACACCTGAGGGCTTGCCCGCTCGTGTGATAGGTACACATACGGATATCACCGAAAGAAAGCTGGCCGAACAAGCCATTATCATTAGCGAAGAAAAATACCGCAATATATTGGCCAACATGAACCTTGGTCTATTGGAGGTTGACAACGACGAGATCATTCGTTTTGCCAATCAGAGCTTTTGCGAAATGTCGGGTTATAGCATTGATGAGATACTGGGAAAAGAAGCAGGCGAGTTATTTCCGGTAGAAGAGGATAAAGAGATACTTGATCATAAAAACAGACTACGCAAAAAAGGAGTATCTGATGCTTACGAGTTAACCGTAAAGAACAAAAAGGGCGAAATAAAATGGTGGCTGATCAGCGGAGCGCCGAGATACAATGATTTGGGAGAACTGGTAGGCTCAATAGGCATCCACCTGGATATTACAGATAGAAAGGCACTTGAACTGGAATTGAATGTAGCAAGAGAAATTGCCGAACACTCCGTTAAAACCAAGGAGGCGTTTTTGGCCAATATGAGCCATGAGATACGCACCCCAATGAACGCTATTATAGGTATGGGACGGCAATTAGAGAAAACCGACCTACAGGAGCAACAGCGCTTCTTTTTAAATACTATCAATATGGCTTCTGACCATTTGTTAGTAGTGATCAATGATATCCTTGATATCTCAAAGATAGAAGCCGGCAAACTTGAGCTAGAGAATACTGGCTTTAATTTATCTGAAGTGCTGCAGCACGTGGTTAGGGTAATGCAGCCCAGGGCCGAAGAAAAAGGTTTAGAGCTAAAAATCAATTTAGATAACAATATAGCACCGGTACTGATAGGCGACTCGCACCGCATCAATCAAATACTGCTTAACCTGATTAGTAACTCCGTAAAATTTACCGAAAAAGGAGGTGTAACAATCTCTGTTACGCTTGATGAAAAAATAGAGCAGAAACAGGTTGTCGAATTTAGCATAAAGGATACCGGCATTGGTATAAGCTCCGAATTTGTTGAACATATATTTGATAAGTTTAGCCAGGAAGAACGCACTACGGCACGCAAATATGGTGGCACAGGTTTGGGTATGGCCATTACTAAGGAACTGGTGGAGTTAATGCAGGGCCACATTAGCATAAATAGTAAAAAAGGCGCAGGTACCGAAATACTGATCGAACTTCCTTTCAAAGTTGGTACAGCACAGGATCTGCCTAAAGCGAATAAGGATTTGTCGGATACTGGTTCGTTGGAGGGTTTAAGGATATTACTGGCCGAGGATAACGAAATGAACCGCCTGGTAGCAAACACTGTTTTAGAAAATTACGGGGTATTGATCACCGAAGCCAAAAACGGCGCCGAGGCTGTTGATTCCCTTACAAAAGACAAGTATGATATTGTATTGATGGACATGCAGATGCCTGTAATGAACGGCATGGAAGCTACCGCGGTTATAAGGAACGAACTGAAATTAGATATCCCAATTATTGCATTGACCGCAAACGCTATTAAAGGCGATAGTGAACGCTATATGGCTATTGGAATGAACGGTTTTATATCGAAACCGTTTGAAGAAAACGATCTGATCAACGCGATAGCGACTGTACTAAAACTGGAAAACCATAGCCCGGAGGCTGATGCAAATAGAAAGGCGAAAGTTACTGTGGATAAGCCGCTGTTTAGTTTAGAAAAGTTACGTCAGATAAGCCGGGGCGATAAAGAGTTCATCAATAAAATGATCGAGTTGTTTTTGCAGCAAATGCCCGAAACCATAGCTGAATTACGTGATGCTTTTGAACACGAAGACATACTTGTTGTGAGGAAGGTTGCCCATAAAGTAAAACCGATGATAGATAGCCTCGATATCATATCGTTAAAAAATGTGATACGAGAGTTGGAAAATAGCTCGGAAAAACCACAACTTAAAAAAAGAACTGCCGAACTTATTAACCAGTTTGCCGGAACAATTGAAAAGATCGTGGCTGTAATGGTTAAAATTTAGGTCAATTTATTTTCTTATCACCAAACCCACTGTTACATTTTCATCCCGCTCATCTGATCATTCCCGTTTTTAAATATTGCCTCACTATTTAATAAATATGCACCATTGGTTACCACAATATCACCTGTGGTTAACCCTGAAAGCACAGGAACATAAGATTGGTTCCCTACTCCTACCGATACCATTTTAGCCGAAAAACTACCGTTGGCATTTTTAATCCATACTTTGCTACCCATTCCATCAGTCAACACAGCCGAAGCGGGTACAGCCAACGAATGGTTCTTGCCATTTGAAATAGAAATATAAGCCAGCATTCCCGGCCGTATTAAACCTTGGGGGTTGGAAACACTCACGCGAATCAGGTCGACTTTAGAAGCATCAGACAATTCCGGATTAACAAACTCTACCTTACCCTGAATAATCAAACCGCCAAGATCGGGGAAGGCCACGCTTACACGGTCGTTTTCTTTATAACTTCCCGATTCACTTACATAAAGCTGTGCCTGCACCCATAGGTTACTTAGCGCCTGCGTTTTTAATATCGGCATCCCTTCGGTAACATAATCACCTTCGTGTACGGCTATTTCGCTAACCGTTCCGCTAACCTTGCTTAAAACGGTCGTTGTTGCCGCTACTTTGCCCGATGCAGCTAAGCTCCTGATCTGTGCAAGCGACAGCCCCCACAATTTGAGCTTGTTTTCGGCCGCACTAATCATTTGCTGATAGTCCACGTCGGGATTATGCAGCACTTTTTGTTGCTGCTTAGCCAGCAGATATTCCTTTTCTGCTTCCTGTAAATCCTCACTATAGACGGCATAAACCGGCTGACCTATTACTATTTTTTCACCAATTGCCCTTATAAATAATTGCTGTATCCTTCCTCCTATCCTGGCGCTTAGCTCTTCTGCTTTGTTGTCATCTGTTGTTACTGTTCCGCTCAGTGTTTTCTCGGCACCGGTATTTTCTTCCCTAATGGTATCTGTTTGTATGGCTGCAAGCTGGAGCTGCGTAGCGGTTAGTGTTATCTTATCCGAGGCAATATCTTGATCGCCTGTCAGTTCTACCTTGATCAGTTTCATACCACAGATAGGACAATTGCCCGGACGCTCTTCGTGCACTTGTGGATGCATGGAGCAAGTGTAGTAAGCTTTTTCACTTGCTTTAACAGCCAACGCCTTCGGTTTTTGCTTGCATGCAGTAAACAGTAAGGTTAACAGCAAGATAAGAAATGTATGTTTTATGGGTTGCTTATTCATGACCTTGTATTTTAATAAAACTTTCACTGTCGGTTAGGTATTGGGCATTTGACGCCAGGCTATCTGTCGCGGCTAAGCCACTGGTAATTTGTATTTCGCTACCACTTATCGCTCCTGCACTTATTTGATGAGCATGATAAGATGGGCCGTTTTTTAACCAAACCATCTGTGTTTGCCCGAGATTAACCAGTGCCGATCGTGGTATCCATAGACCCTTGGTTTTCTCTGACTGTATTTTGGCCTTTACCAGGCTGTTCACCTTCAGATCATGATCCATGTTATCCAGGTAAACACGAATACTGATCGTTTTATCCCCATCCTGTAAAACCGGCTCAATAAAGTTCACTTTTCCATAGATCAACTTGTTTGGCACATCGGGCAGGGTGATTTTAACCTGTTGATTTAACTTGATGGCCGAAACTGAGGCGCGATCAATTTTGACGACCGCCCAAAGCATATGCGGGTTAACCACGTTAAAAAGTATTTGCCCTTTTTCTACATACATCCCTTCTTTAATAGCCAGTGGCAGGTTGTTTGTAAAATCCGTAGTTGTTTTTGACTCAGGAGTGCCTGCCATCTGGCTATGCGCCACATCGTGCACGTGGCCTTCGTAAGGGCTGTAAACCGGAAGACTATAAAAAGCTTTTCCCGTTTTAGTGATCTGCTCAACTTGAGCGTTGGTCATTCCTAACAACAATAGCTTTTGCTTGGCGGAGCTTATCAATGCAGTTTCCTGAGACGAATTTTTGGTGATGAAGATCAGGTCCTGCTGAGCGGTAACCATTTCGGGGCTGTAGATATCAAAAATGCGTTGCCCCGCGTGGATCTCTTGAAAAGCATATTTGATGTACAGCTTTTCGATCCGGCCGGAAAATCGGGAGGCTATGTTGTTAAATGTACGTGTATCAAAATCGAGATAACCTTGGGCCGATATTGTTTGGGCCACTTCTTTTTCCACGGGTACGATGGCTGTGACATTGGAAAGAACTGCGGAATTTACGGGCTGTAGAACCGTATTTAAGCTGATGCCCGCTCCCTCACTCGCCTGACCCGATTTCTTAACCAAGGTCATACCACATATCGGGCAGCTACCCGGGTGGTCTTCCAAAATCTGCGGGTGCATTGGGCAAGTATATTGTACGGCATTTTTTGCAACTGCCTCCACAGGTGCCGGCTTCGGGTTGGAACAAGCACCGAAAAGCGCAGCGATGCCTGCTAAAGCTATCAGGGTTGTCTTAATTCTTTTCATTTTCTTTTTCATAAGCTACCTGTGAGGTTAATAGTTCCTGCAAGCGATCCAGGGCTGCCATCCTCGCCATCTGCAAATCTTTAATACCATTGAGCACCGAGGGCAGGTCGCCGGTATTTTGATCATAAGCCTGTAGGGCTGTTTTATAGCTGTTTTGCAAAGCAGGAATAATATTTTGCTGATAGTTATTGATCTGCCTTTTTTTACTGTTCATATCCGTTCTTAAACCGGCCAACTGGCCCACTGCCTGGTTCAGCATATCCAGTCTTTTTTGCTGCAGTTCCTGCACCTCATATTGGATACCTTTCAAATTGGCTTTGTATTCTTTAGAAGCCCAGGGAACGATAGGTATGGTAACGGATGCCATCAAGATATATTGATCGGCCATTCCACCATAACTAAACATATGCCCTGCCTGCACACCAAAATCTGGCTTACGTTTACTGTATTCCATTTGGGCGCTCAATTGCTGCAAATCAATACTCCTGCTGATCCCTTTAATGTCGCTACGGTTTCCGGCTAAACTGACTGTATCGGTTACCGCGGTTGCATACTCTTTTAATACAATGTCCGTATCAACGGTAAAAACCGTTTGCTTGTCGCGATTCATCAGTGTATTCAGCGCGATGTTTTTCTGACTGATCTCATTATTCAGTTGTTCGCGGGTGTTGTCCAATTCAAACAGGTCTGCTTTCGCCTTATAAATATTGCTTAGCTTTTCCTTGTTATAGGTTAGCCTGATGTTTGCATCCTTGAGCATATAGTCGAGTAATCCCTGGGTATTTTGTAACAAAGCCAGTTTCTTTTCCAGCACCACACGCTCATAATAGTACTGCTTAGCTTGCGCGATCAGTTGATTTTTCAGATAGTCCTTATCTGTCGCTGTTAGTTTGGATTGGGCATTCAGATAATCTTCCTTAGCCTTAAGTTTAGCCGGATTGGTAAACATTTGCTCTGCCTGTATCATAAACGAACCACCGTTAGGGTTTAACTGATAGGGCACCTGGTATTGGCCGGCACTTACTTTCGGCGCGTCTAAACTTTTCGCTCCTGTAACATAGGCATCCTGGGCACGGGCACGGGCATCATAAGCCTGTAAAGCAGGGTTACCGGCAACTTTTGCTAAAACACTGTCTAGCGGCAGGCGTTGCGCATCTGCAAAAGTTGCGATGCACACCAATCCAATTAATATGATCTGATATTTTTTCATTATTCCTTTACCTCCAATATTTCCAGTTTGCCATATTTCTTTAATTCGTATTCTTTCACCATTAAAAATATCAATGGCGTAACCAATAAGATATGTGTAGAAGAAGTTAATACCCCTCCTATCATTGGTAATACGATAGGCAACATTACATCGCTACCTGTACCCGTTGCCCAAAGCACCGGTACTAAGCCAAACAGGGCCACACAAACGGTCATCAGTTTTGGGCGCAGGCGCTTTACAGCGCCATTCATTACATACAGCCTCAAATCTTCGCGGGTTATGGTTTCCTTTGAATTGCCTTTTGAGGCGACCAATTGCTGCATCGCGTCGTTCAAATAGATCACCATCACGATACCTGTTTCTACCGCGATACCAAACAGCGCGATAAAACCTACAGCCACCGCGACAGACAAATGCACACCGAAGAAGTATACCATATAGGCGCCGCCGATCAAAGCAAACGGAATAGAGATCAGGCTAAAAAATGCTTCACGGATGGAATGAAAGGCAAAATACAGGCAGGCAAATATGATGATCAGCACAACCGGCAGGATCATTTTTAAGGTATGCTCAGCCCGGATCAGATTTTCATATTGACCGCTCCATTCAATGTAATAGCCCCTGGGCAGCGTTTTTACCATTGTGGTTAACCTCTCCTGCGCTTCTTTTACGGTACTGCCCAAATCACGATCGCGCACATTAAATAAAACGGCTCCCCGCAATAGCGCATTTTCCGATTGGATCATGGCAGGACCATTACTGATTTTAATATCGGCTACCGATGACAGAGGAATGGGGCCATTATTTGCTGTCTGTACCAAGGTCCGTTTAATAGCCTCGAGATTACTACGGTAATCCTGCGCTAAACGGGCATTTACACTAAAACGCTGACGACCCTCAACAGTGGTTGTTAAGTTCATCCCACCCAAAGCGCTTTCCACTACTTCGTTCACATCATCCACACTCAGGCCATACCGGCCAATGGCTTCCTTGTTCACCTGTATGTCGAGGTATTTACCACCGGTAATGGGATCAACATATAAATCCTTAATTCCGCTTAAGCCTGTTAAAGCCTGTTTCATTTGATTGGACAGGGTATTGATCGTATCCAGGTTCTGCCCGTATATCTTCAGACCCACATCTGTGCGGATACCGGTGGATAGCATATTAATACGGTTAATGATGGGCTGTGTCCAGCCATTTACCACACCAGGTATTTGTAGTTTCGCGTTCAGCTCGTTAATAATATCTTCCTTTTTAAGTCCCTTGCGCCATTGGTCCTTGGGTTTTAACAGGATGATGGTTTCCGTCATGCTAATGGGTGAATTATCTGTAGCGGTATTGGCCCGCCCTACTTTACCCAACACATTGGCCACTTCCGGCACACTTTTAATGATCTTATCCTGTACCTGTAATAGCTGCTTGGCCTGTGCGTTTGAAACATCTGGCTGGGTAACCGGCATAAACAGTATAGTACCCTCATCGAGCGGCGGCATAAACTCCGTGCCCAAACTGACCAGTAAGGGTATGCTGATCAACAACGCAATGATATTAATGCCGATAGTGGTTTTACGCCAGGTTATACACCAGTTTAATAACGGATGATAAACTTTTTCCAAAGCCCTGTTCAGCGGGTTATGATCGTCTGTCCGTAGCTTTCCTTTCAAAAAGAAAGAGATCAGCACTGGCGCCAGCGTTACCGCGAGGATGGCATCAATAGCTAAAATAAAAGATTTTGTCCAGGCTAAAGGACCGAATAACTTACCCTCCTGTCCTTCCAGTAAAAATACCGGCAGAAAGGATGCGACAATAATGAGCGTAGAGAAAAATACGCCACGGCCTACCTGCTTGCACGATTGCTCTATAATTTTGATTCTTTCTGCTGTGGTCATGATCTTTCTTTTTCTTGTGCGATGGATAAATTGCGATGTGAGTTCTCCACCATCACAATACCGTTATCTACAATCACCCCGATGGCTAATGCAATGCCTGTTAACGACATAATGTTGGAGCTGATGCCGAAGGCATTGAGCAGGATAAAACTTGCAGCTATAGTGATCGGGATCTGGATAATGATGCTTAATGCGCTGCGCCAGCTAAACAGAAACAAGATGACAATGATAGATACGGTGATCATTTCTTCGATAAGCGTATGCTTAACCGAATTCACCGCGCTCTCGATCAGCTCGCTGCGATCGTAAGCAATATTAAAACTCACACCGGGCGGTAACCCCTTTTGAATGTCCGCCATCTTATCCTTTACCGCGTGGATCACTCTATCGGCATTCTCGCCATAGCGCATTACCACAATACCGCCTACGGCTTCACCGTTTCCGTTCCGGTCAAAAATTCCCAGGCGCTCATCTCCGCCCATTTGTACAGCAGCAATATCCTTTATTTTTACCGGGATGGTATTGATCACACCAACCGGGATATTCTCTACATCGGCAATGCTTTTAATATAACCGAGCCCGCGCACAATGTAGCCGGTGCCATTCATTTCAAATTTGCGCCCGCCTACATCATTGTTATTGCTTTTGATAGCTTTCAATACCTGCGATAATGGGATATTATAGTAGTTGAGCTTATGCGGATCGATACTGACCTGGTATTGCTTTTCAAAGCCACCAAAGGAAGCAACCTCGCTTACGCCAGGCACGGTTTGCAAACCCAGCTTAACATACCAGTCCTGCAAGGCGCGTTGTTCGCCGAGGTCCATGCTTTTAGCATCGAGCGTGTACCATAAGATATGGCCCACGCCTGTGCCATCCGGACCTAAAGTGGGCGTTATACCTTGCGGCAATAAACGTTGGGCATAATTTAACCGTTCCAATACGCGGCTGCGTGCCCAATAGATATCCGCCTTGTCCTCAAAAACGATATAGACAAAGCTCATCCCAAACATGGAAGTTGCACGGATTGCTTTTACTTTTGGAATGCCCTGCAGGTTACTTACCAAAGGGTAAGTAACCTGGTCTTCCATGATCTGCGGGCTGCGGCCCTGCCATTCGGTAAACACGATCACCTGGTTATCAGAGAGGTCGGGAATGGCGTCGATAGGATTCTCCTTTACCGAGTAAGCACCCCAGGCAAACAGCGCAGCAGCTATCAGTAATACGATATACCTGTTTTTTAACGACAGGCTGATCAATTGATTAATCATCTTAATTAGTTTAATCAGCCCCGCTTTGACCGGCGGCTGATAGTACTTACATTTTTTCTACTGACTTCTTTTTGGTAGCAGTTTTTTTTACCAGGGTCATGCCGCACTTAGGGCATTTGCCCGGTTTATCACTAATTACTTCGGGATGCATAGTACAGGTATATTGTACTTGGGCTGGTTTTGCCTTTTTGGTTTTTGTTGTATCAGACAACGGAGTATTCGGCTGGGCAGCAAAAACGGTTACGACCAAAAACAGGGTGGCCATAGCCATCAGCATTACTTTTTTCATGTTTATAAAAATTAAAAAATGGATAAAAAGCACAGACAAGCCTATGCGTGATTATTAATTAAGATGGATTACAATGGAATATAGCCGGCTGCAGAAATGTACGGCTACCTAAAATTACAGATCAGATCCTGTAAGTGCAGTTAAGGGTATAAACGGGTATATTGGAATATCCGGGCGGCGCATTGCCGTTATAAACTATTGTAACAGGCAAAACCTTAAAAAGGCTTTCGTTATCCAGGTGGATAAAAGTTGGTATGATAGCCGGGAGCGGATGATCAAATGAAAAGGAAGCCACGTTGAAATGGCTATCATTTACTTTGAAATTTTGAATTTTGTGCTTGCAGCAATTGTCCTTTTTAGCTGCTTTATCTTCTTTATTATCTGAAGCGCCATAGGTAATAGTAACCGAAGCCAGCTTACCGCAGCAATAAAAACGATTGACCTCTACACCCACCAGGGATAAAAGATAAATAACCGTCAATAAAATGAGCGCTGCGCGTTTCATAAATCAAAGTTAAGAATTATTATTTTCGATTATTCTGACGATGGTCATATTTATTAGTTTTCTATAAAATCGGGGCGCTACTGTAGCGGACTGGCGAAAGACCTATTTTGATTATCACAAAAAAGCTGCCCTTACAACTTTCATCATAAGGGCAGCTATCATTAATTTATTGTTATTATTTATGGGATCTTATCCAATGGTGGCACGTTTGATGCGGCGCCATTATAACCCTTATTCTGATTGATATGACCGGTAACATTCAAGTCAATATCACTCTGCGGAATTGGCCACAATACGTGATATGGAGAAATGGTGAAGTGATTGCCCGAGTTGGTGATTACGTTCGGGTTTCTATAGAAATCGTTTTTCTCCATAATACGGTCATAAAAAAAGTTACTGGTAGAGAAGTTGGCCACACTGTAGGTTCTTCCTTTGTAATCAGGCAGACCTGTTTGCGCAAAGATGAACGCAATACGGGTAAGCTCGGTTTTACGCGGTTCTTCCCAGAACAACTCGCGGGCACGCTCATCCAGCACGGTACCAATATTTACCTGGGTTGGATCTGTTAACAATTGAGCCTGCGCACGGGCACGTACCTGGTTGATATCGGCCATAGCCAGGTTCTGCTGCCCTTTCCAAATATAGGCTTCTGCGCGTAACAGATAGGTTTCCGCCAGACGAAATACATACCAATCTGTATTGGTACCGCGCGGCGGGCTCCACCATTTATCTACAGCGGTATTGCCACCTCCCCAGTTAATAAATGTTTTGTAGTGCGGCCAGCCAAACCAGGCACGAATACTATCTTGTGGGCCATTCAGGAACACGCGGCCGGGCACTTTAGCATCAGCATCGGTCCATTGTGTTAGTTTTTGGCCATACCAGGCAGCGTCGGTAGTTTTAATGGCGGTGTTGTTGAAAACCAAGTCAGTCATATTCATCCAGTTACCTGGAGCATGACGTAAGTCGGTATTATCTGTCCAGATGTACTTGGTAGCATAAGCAGTTTGGCGTACACGACCAATGCCGCGGCCGTACCACAGGGTAAGCGGAAACTCGGCGGTCACCAGGTCAACAATACCGGGCTTGTGATTGGTTGGGGTAAGAATACTACCGTTATGCCACATAGGTACGCAGTTACGCATTACTTGCGAACCGTTGGCAATGGCACCGGCCAGTACATCACGATCAATCACATTGTAAATGGCCTCGGTATTGGCAGCGATAGATTTGTTATCCGGGCGGTGCAGGTCCCAGATCACATTTTTAGTAGCATCGCTCGCTACGATACCAAAACGGCTGGTCATTAAATGATACGGGCCGTTAATTACGGTGTTAGCTGCAGCGATGGCATCATCAAACAGTCCAAGCGCCAGGTCAACCTTGCAAAGCAAGTGGGCAGCGGCTCCTTTAGTTATGGTACCTTTAGCGCCGCCGTCGGTCAGGTTGGCAACAGCATACTCCAGGTCGGTTTTCAATTGTTTTAGGATAGCTGTGCGCGATACGGTCTGATAGCCGGTATTTACGCCTTGCTCTTCATGGAACGGGGCCGGAACGTCACCAAACTGGTGTACCAGGCGGTAGTAACGATAAGCCCTGTGGAAATAAGCTGTAGCTAAAATAGCGTTACGCGCAGCCGGCGTTGGCCAGGTGATGTTATCAATACGGCTGATGATCACGTTGGCATCTTTAATACCCGCATACCAGGTATACCAATAACGAAATATCTTGTTGTAGTCATCGCTATCGTTATTGGAGGTTGGGGTAATACGCACATTCAAATCCTGCGCTGGTGTGGTTTTATCGGTTGTGCCTTCTACATAGGCATCGGTAAACACACACTCGGTAAGCAGCGGGGCCGAATCGCTAAAGAACTCAAAACGTACGCCAATGTTCAGGTTGAGCGCGGCATCATTAAATGCGGCGACTGAGGTAAGGGTAACATCGGGCGTAAATTTTGATGGCAGCGAGGGCGATAGATCTTCGCGTTTGGTACAGCTCTGAGTAGCAAACACTGCGGCGATGGTTACCGCGGCAAATATATTTTTATTTATCTTTTTCATATATCACAATTCTTTGATCCGGTTAAAAAGTTGCACTTATGCCAGCAGCCAGGAAACGTGGGGTAGGCCCGTCGTTTTGCGGATCCCACCACTGCCACGAAGTAAATACGTAAGGGTTTGTAGCATTTACATAAATTTTGGCGCTCTTCATACCTAATTTGTTGATCAGACTGTTATTGAAAGTATACCCTAACGATACCGTTTGTATCCTTACAAAAGATGCGCTTCTCCACACGTTGATGGTAGTACCTTCCGAACCTGAACTGAGACGGGCAAAATCATTGATCGGGTTATCAGTTGTCCAATAAGGCCATACGTAAGAGTTTTGACGTAGGAAACCTACGCTGCCCGGGCTGTTAAGCGCCTGGTTGAATTTACGCAGCTGGCCGATACTTGATACCAGCATGAAAGAGAAATCAAAGTTTTTAAGGAAGTG